>ENA-UOOH01000246-UOOH01000246.1-fermentation-metagenome-genome-assembly--contig:-NODE-246-length-66208-cov-360.833794_pt1 | contig 66208 bp, 47 predicted proteins | sample MGYA00245778_ERZ724025 | MGnify/ENA primary metagenome ERZ724025 (study PRJEB28704, sample SAMN03018313) | fermentation metagenome | biome: anthropogenic terrestrial biome; feature: soil... | reverse complement strand
TGATGCCGTTGATCGTCGCATCGTCCTGGCGATAGAGCGCGCCAAGGTAGCGGGCAATATCATCGCGAGGTTGCGATGCCATAACCTGAGCAGGTTTGTAGATTACTGTGTAGGTGTTGCTGTCATCATCAAAGTTGAAATCGCCCTTGTATTCGTAGGCGGGATCATAAACATACTCAGGAGCGGTTCTGATTTCCTCATCCAACGTGCTCACTATCCAGCGTCTGTCGCCGGTTAGATTGGTATTCTCAGCGGTCACAACCACTTCACCAGGTAAGGTAATGGTGGTCAACACACGGGTAGGAATAGCTGTCTGGCCATATTCAATCTCACGTGCGTTCGTCCAATAGCCATCGGCAACGTAATCGAATGTGCCAAAGATATCAAACGGGGCAGAGTATTGTTGCATTCCTTCCCAAGCAGCGTTTTCCTTGATCCAGGTGTCGGTCTGCATTAAGACCCCACCATCTGCGCCACTGAAAAGCTCGACTTTCACGTCAACAGCCTGACCGAGGTCAAAGTTGACGGTATGGAAGCCAGCGTTCACGCCCTTAATTCCAGACCAAACACCGTAAGTAAAGTCTTCAGCTACAACTGAAGGAACAATCTGGTCACGGTCACCGGTCAAAATCAATTTTTCAGCCGTGAGAACCTTGCCATTTTTCAGGGTCACAGTCGCCAAAACACGCGTTGGGATGACATGTTGACCATATTCAGTCTGTCGCTCGTTAGCCCATGAGCTACCCTCATAATTACGGGTGCCATAGATATCAAAGGGCGAGGTAAAGATTGAAGCGGCATTGAATTTTTCAAGATTCGCCGTATTGGTTTGCAAGAGTTGGTAAGCGCCTTCCTCACCGGTAAAGAGCTCAACCACAATCGAAACTGCGTCATCAGATGTAGCGTCAGTCAGCTTCATATCCGCGCTCACACCTTTCATAGGAGCGTTGTAAGCGTAATAGAAGTCCGTAATCGTCAACTCACCCAGAATGATGCTGTCGCGATCACCGGTAAGGATACAGTTGCGGGCAGATTTCGTCGTTCCGTTCAGGAAAGTAACCGTTGCTTCCACACAGCTGGGGATTGCGGTTCTGCCATATTCAGGTTCGCGGACGTTGGTCCAATAACCATCTTCTTCGTAGTCAAAGTCGCCAAAGATGTCAAATGGGCTTGAGAACTGTTGGAAAGTATCAAACCGTCCACCTGTCAAAATGGCGGTGTTGGTTTGTAACAAGGTCTCGGTGCCATTGTCATCGGTGTAAAGCTTAACCACCAGCGATTGCGCACCAATCAGGTTACCCATCTCGGTAATTTCAAAGCCAGCGCTCACGCCTCGCACACCACTAAAGGCAGCGTAACCAAAGTCTTGTGGGGCGATATCGCCACGGATGATGATGTCGCGGCTGTTGTTAATCATGGCCGTGCGGCTAAAGGTGTAACCATTAGGCATCGTCACGGTAGCGATAACGTGGGTCGCGGGAACGGTTTGTCCGTACTCGGTTTCCTTCACGTTTTCCCAGCTGCTGGAGGTGTAGGCGCCAAAAATATCAAAGGAAGAGGTAAAGTTATCAGCGGTTGGTCCAAAGACGTCCATCGATTTAATCGTGTTGGTCTGAAGCAATTGAGGATTATCAACGTCACCAGCATACAGCTTCATCTCAAGGCTTTGAGCGTCCATTAGCATCATACCTTCAACGGTAAAGTCACCGGAAACACCCAAAAGGTGTTTGCCATCGGTTCGGTTCATTGCAATATAGATTGCTCCGCCGTCCTTAAAGCCGACACTGTAGGTCACATTCAAGGTCACCGTAATCGGCTCACTGGTCACAACGCCATTGCTCACGGTATAAGTAAAGGTTACCGGCGTAAAATAATCACCACCAGGATGCATATAGCTAAAGCTGCCATCCGCGCGGAAAATCAAGGTGCCGGTTTGGGGGTCACTCACCTTGGTCGCCGTCAAGGGCAATCCGTTGGGGTCAGTGTCGTTCTTGAGCACGCCGTCGCCCACCAGAACATCCAAGGTCTGGTTCCATTCGACAGAATATTCATCTGCCACACCCACCGGGGGCAAACCCGCGATATAGGCGTAGGGATTGGTTGTGTCGGGCACATACATCGCCACGGCAGCCGGATCGCTCACCGCTTTGAAGATGGCGTTCATCGCCGTCTTCTGTGCGTCAGTCGCCTCAGCAGGCAAGAAAATCTTCAAATATTCCGGAACAGAGCCCGTGATTTGATTTTGTTCAAACGTATAAGCCTCGTTCAGGGGATCAGCGCCACCGCCAGTTTCCAAACCAAGCGCGATGGCATGGCTCTTGTCGCTGGGCTTGGTGAAGATGTTGTTCTTCACCGCGGTTGCCTGAAGCGCGTTCAGTTGGGTCTTGTCAAACTTGAAGCCATCCACCACCACATTGGCAGCGTCGACGGTCATCACCGCATCTCCTTTTAAGACGGCTTCCGGCACACGCGTGCCAGTGACGGGATCGATGCCCTCATTGGGACCTTCAAGGTTGAGGGGTTTATTGACGGTGATCGTACCGGGATAATTACCGGGATGTACGGTGACCGTGCTACCGGAGACCATGTCAATCGCTTCCTGGATGCGGTTCGTCTGTTCACCATACTGTTGACGGTGAGTCACCACATGCAGGTGGCTATAATCACCTTGGAAGCCAGGAGTGGCTGTGTCAGTATCCACGCCTGAGTCAAACCATGGGGTATAGTCTAACTCTGTATAACTAGCTTTTGTTTGTAACGTGGCAGGATTATTGCTACCCCACCAGTTACCAGAGGCATTAATTTTTCCATAGTAAATGTTTTTGTTTGACCTGGCAATACGTTCATAATTTTCGAAACTGTTGCCGTGAACTTCAATAACCGCATCAGCTGGAATATCGCCAAACATATAGATGCCGTTACGACTTTTAACGTGGAAAGGCTTGTTTACAGGCCACGCCAAATCAAAGGTATTCTCAATGAAGTTGACCTTAGGAGCATCACCTGATCCACCTACACCATGATCGACCAGAGTTATTCCATAGTACATCGTGCTGGTCGTCGTAATCGGCCCATAAACGTCTTGAGCAGTTTTATCATTCTCAGCGATTTTGACTGTGTTGCCCTTATACGTCCAGGCACCGGAACCCTTGAAGGCATTGTTGTGATACAACCCGTGACGACCAGCAACAATATAGTTGTTTTCAACCGTGCCGCCACCAGTCAGTCCATTGGGTAGAATTTGAACGCCAATATCGGAATTTAACAGATGGTTATTACGGACGGTACCAGTCGTTTTCCAAACATAAACGCCACGGGAATGTTGACTGTTGACATTCGTCAAACCATCGATCAAGTTGCCTTCAATCAGCCAACCACTGTTGTCTAGTTTGACCGGGTCTGCAGCACTACGGTACACCGGGATAGTCGTTCCTAAGAGCACGTTGTTCTGAACCACCAGGTCATTCGCGCTCCAGGTAAAGATTAAACTGGAGTGATGGCTTCGGGCCAATGGCGTTTCCACCATCTTGATACCCTTGATGGTTACACCATCAGCAGCCACTTTGACCAGGTTAGCCAGTTCATCAGAGTGCTCCCAAACAATGTCCTCAGGGTAAGTAATAACCGCTTCTTCAACGCGATCCTCAGCAAAACCGAACTTATCGGCGTTGGGACCTTGCAGGGTCAAAGCTTTATTAATGACCACCTGTTCCGCAAAGGTGCCGGCTTCTAAGGTCAGTGTATCACCAGCCGTGGCGGTATCAACAGCTTCCTGAATACTACAATAGAGCGCCGAGGTCGTCTCGTTTTTAACTCTGCTGCCATAAACCAAGTTTCCATCAGGTATGGGGGCATCGTAATGACCGCAGTATTTTACGAGACCCGTGTATTGCCCTTCTGGTCCGTCTGCTGTGCCCCACCAGTTGGCAGAAGCATCCAGCATCACCGAGGTGCTATTGGAAATTTTATTGTTAACATTGGTGTTATGGACCACAAGCGACTTGAGCTCGCTTTCATCGCCAAAACTCTTCACACGCACAGAGTAGTTATTCTCACTAATCAGCGTGCCGCCAGTGATATTGATGTTTATATTGCCGGGGTAGGCATCAATCACCGCTACATAAATGGCATCGCCTGTTACCGTTGAACTATTCCCGGTCGATGGTGGATCTTTCACCAAAGCACCATTCGCGTTGACCGTGCCGCCGGTCATGTTCAGCGTGCCGGCTTTCATTTCAATTCCATCACTGCCGTTAATCACACCGCCATGGATGTTCAAAACACCGTTTTGGGGATGATAAATACCAAGTCCTCCGACTTTGCTCAAAACACCATTATTAATCGTAACCAAAGTCGGCCCTTGATCTGTACCATTTCCCTGTATAGGTGAGAACCACCCACCTGCATGGTTGATTTCACCGCCATTTACGGTTACAGTTGCCCCGTTTCCTCGAGGATAGATACCTCTTTCGACGGTGCCGCTTTGCAGGGTGAATTCACTTTTAACTTCATCGGTGGTACCACCAAGCACACGCACGGCAATATAACCACCATGAATTGTTGCACCATCAAGCGTAACCTTGGCACCTTCGGTCACTTTAACCGCTGTGCCTTTCTTGTCAGCATCCTCATCAGAGGGATCTGTAGCACCATTGGTCTTTATAAGGCCTGTTCCAGTGATACTGACTTCAGCTGCTTGCTTCACATCAAGTAAAACAAAGGTATCATCAGCAGCCGTATGAGACAGTGTTTTGCCATTGGTATCAATGGTCAAGTTTTTATCGATAACGGTGGTTTGCGGTTCGTCAACATCACCCAGCAGTTGCAGGGTGTCGCCTGCAGTGGCTTCAGCCACAGCTTCACCCAAGCTACAGTATGCCGTTCCGGTAGTGGTGTTCTTAACCGCATTGCCGATAAGCTCGCCCGAGGGGTAAGGTGCATCCAACCAGCCACAGAAATTGACCAAACCAACATGGTCTATTTCCTCAACCGGTGTCTCAGCGTGTCCCCAATAGTTCGCCGATGCTTCAACCGGGACAGATGCAATGTTCAAAATACCCTGAGGAATGTTGCTTTGAGTAACATTCATGATGCCGCCAGCATTGCCTCTCAGGACGATGGACCGCATGTACTTGCCTTCATCCGGAACTATGTTGTCTGGGTTGTTCAACGAAAGAGTTGACCTGGAAACACTAAAGTCCAATACTCCTGGCGTACCAGTGACATTTCCTTCTCCAAAACGAACCGCATAAAGCTCTTTTGCACCAGTCTTTACTTCGGTCACAATTTGGGAATCAACTATAGAAAGATTTCCACCTCCCATGATGTTGATACCCGCTTCGATGTGTGAAATCTGTGATTCAACAACTTGCATATTCAAAGCACGGCCATGAACACCCAAAAGGAAGTTTTCAATGGTCACATTTTCAAGTGTGTAGTCTTTAGAACGTCGACCAAGACTTAAGCCATATTCGATTTCGAACATTTCCTCGCCAGTACCGATCAACTGGAGATTACGTAATTGGGCACCTTCAAAGTTTTCTACCCATAGAGCATGTCTTGTCGTGTCGAGGAGATTAGTGACATTGATATCAGCTTCAATACGCAGGTTTTCAACTGCTGTATTCTTTTGGGCATAATCACCACCAAAGGTTCGTGGTGCGCCAAGTTTTAGAGAACCTCGTATGACAGGCAAGCTATCATCAGTTGCTGGAACACCAATGACAGAGATATTCTTCAAGATACGATTACCAGAATCAACATTTTCAAGATATGTACCAGGGTAAACCATAACCGCTTGTCCATCCTGGGCATTGTTCAAAGCAATCTGAATGCTTGCAAACAGGTCTCTTAAAATTACTTGTTCCGCATTTCTAAGTCGAACCATACCACTACCGAGCGTGTTATGTTCAATCAACGCATCAAGATCAACTGGCTCGCCGGTGACATTAATTTCGCGATAGTAATAAACATTAGGTGAAGTTGCACCAGCAGGGTTAACCGTGTTACCTGTAAAGTTGGGCGTTCCACCGCTATAAGTTTGGGTCAAAATACCTTCCCAGGCTTCAGGCGTAACGCCTTCTGGCGCGGGAATGGCGTTGATTTGGTTATAAGTAAAGTCCCACTCCTGAGTGGTGTCTTTAGAATAGTTATAGTAAAGTCCTGTGCGATAAGCAGAAATAGTGTTGTTGCTCACCACACCCTTGGTAACACTTTGGCTGGTATAAGGCTGGATCTGCAAACCACGGTTGGCATTGGTGATTACGTTTGAATCAACAGTGCCCTGCGTGCCCTGCAAATAAACACCAGAGTAAGTATAAGAGTATGCAGCTTCATCGCTAAAAACTTTATTGTTTTTGACGACAACATTTTCGTGAAAGGGTCCCCCATAAGCGGCACCAGAGCGAATACCAATCTTTGTGAAGTTTTTCACAATGTTGTGGCTTATGGTCACATTGCTGGCTTCGCTGTAGACACCTTCACTTAAGTGTTCAGCAGGAAGAGCCTTGCCGTCAAGCGTAAAACCATTAAAAACAACGCCAGCAGCGCTGATATTAACCAAGTCTTGGTCACTGCTTAAATTAGCTGGGAAAGTAATAATCGCTTCCTCAACACGATCCTCAGCAAAACCGAGCTTATCGGCGTTGGGACCTTGCAGAGTCAAAGCTTTATCAATGACCACCTGTTCGGCATAAGTACCGGCACCAACAAGCACAGTATCACCAGCCTCGGCAGCGTCAACCGCTGCTTGGATGGTTGTAAACAATGCATAGGGATTACCCTCTAAGCGAACCACATTTCCAAGAGTGTTCTCACCTATCGTAATCGAGGTGCTTTGTGGATTGCTCGCATAGATATAAGCATTATCAACAGAAATTTTATTACCAGAAACTGAGGCATTGGTATTGTCCTCATTATTAAAACCTAAAAAGACACCATTCGTACTATCCGTAATGGTATTACCAGTGATTGTCGCATTGGTGCCGTTTGGAGCAAAGTAAGATGAGGCTAAGATACCTGCGGAGTTCGATCCGTCAGAAGAAGCGATACCTTTATAATTGCTGAAGGTATTGTTCTGAACGGTGGCTGTGGCACCTGCTTCAAGCTGAACGCCATATTCCACCCAGTCGCCAACACCTTTACCGGTAAAGGTATTGTTCTCAATGACACCAGCGGTCATTTGCGCGCCATAAACGGCAACGCCAATGCGCCCGATGCCCGAGAAGCTGTTGTTTTTGATCGTGCCATTGGCATCGTAAACAACGACAGCAATACCAGCATAACCAGGGTGGCTGATGTTTTTGAAGACACTATCCGTAATGGTGGTTTCGCTGTAAGAGCGAATGGCATTAGAGATATTAAAACCCTCGCCATCCAAGGTCAACCTAGAAAGATTAAAGGTGTGTCCCGCTGGTACAAGCCACCATCCGCGAGCATCAGCGCTACTTCCCGTATTTTGGGTAGGTTTAACGATGGTTGTGGTAGCACCTGCACCAATGATGGTCAGGTTTTTATCAACAACAATCTGATAGTCTTCGTTATAGGTGCCCGCGGCGACATTAATAGTGTCACCTGATTCAGCAGCTTCAACAGCAGCTTTGATGCTCATGCCCGGCTCAACATACCAATCACCGCTGGCAATTTGGCGAATAACAGACTTTTTGGGTGTCGTTGTGCCAAGCGCCATAGCTTTGGCTGTTTCTAGATTAGGCATAAAGAAAGTGTAATTTGCCTTATCCGTCTGGTTTTCAACGGTATAGGCAAAATCGGGAACATTGAGGTTGGTAACTGGATGAGCCGGATCAATTTCAGTATAGAAGCCCGGCGTTTCAGCATAGCTGTTTGTGCCAGTGATGCTGATGTTATCCGCGCCTTGGGTAAAAACTGTGCTATCGGTATAAACGGCAATGCCGCCCCATTCGTTACCATTGGTTGTAATATTTTCAACCGTTACATTGCTGGTATTGGTGAGCGCTAAACCGACACCACCGTTATTCAAGACGGTAATATCTTTCAAAGTCGCTTTGTTGAGACCATTAAGGTCAATACCACTGCGATGGGAGTCTTTTACCACTACATTTTCAATGGTGGTTTCTGCAGCGTCACCGGCAATTTTGAAGCCGTAACCAATGCCACTACCTGGTCCATAAAGTGTAAAGTTTGAGAAATATGTGGTAAAGTTGCCATTGGCATCAATGCCATAATCCATCAAACTATTGGTTTTGATTTCTACGCTAGTCTTATTTTGACCAGTTATTGTTAGTCCATGGGTAATAACCAGCTTCTCATTATAGATACCATTCGAGACAAAGATCTTTTGCCCTGCCGTTGAGCTATTAATCGCCTTTTGAATGGTTTTAAATGGTGAAGCCTGCCTGCCATCATTGGCATCATCTCCATTCGTCGCCACATACCAGTCATAGTCGGCTAATATCTCACCTCCCGCAGCTTGAAGCTCTGCTTCAGTAGGTAATTTGACCGTGCCGCTGTCCGGAACGGTTGAAGCCCGCTGTGTAAGATCCACAAAGTCGGGCTTTGCAGCACTGGCTTGACTAACTAAGCCAAATGCCAAAAGACTCACCAAAAGAACGGCGAGTATTCCAAAGAATGATTTACGTTGATGGTGCATGGTTGTTCTCCTCCATAGCTGTGAAAGGTATTGAAAAAGGTCTCAATCCTTTTGTGTATTGGTTAAATAGAATCTTAAATACAAAACCGCCCCCATCCCTGGCGGTTGAATTGCTTGGTTTATGTTTGCCTTGCCTGGCTTTTAATGTCGATGCGTCAGGCGGCTCGGTTGGGTGCTTTTTCCCTGGTTCCAGGAAGCAAGCGAATTTAGCTGTTTGCAAATTCAATCATTTTCCCTTCTGGATTTGCTACTTTTTCTAAAAACATCGAACATTATACTCATCCAAATCTGTGTTTCAAGCTGTCAAAAGTCAATGTGTAGAGAGCTCCCCGACGAATTGGTTGATGTGTGAACAATCCATTGCCTTATCTAATCCCCTTTAGCACCCACATTTTTAGTTTTGTAAGACTTTTTTTGATTTTCTGAGTTGATAAATGAATAATAAGGGAGAAAAATAAAATCAAGTCTAAATGAGGTCTTTATGGGTCGTGGTTTGAGCGCCCTTTCTATGACTTATTGACATGGTAAGGTACAAACAAGCGGTTAATGAGGAAGACATTGCTGGGAATAATCATTATGTTTCCAACAGGGTTACTTAGAATGGGTTTGACAAGAAAAATGCGCCCCTGCGTTATCTATTTCCCACAATAGCGTTAATTTGCTATTACATGCCATTGTAACCGTTTCTCTTTTTTTGAAAAGAGGCGATTAGCATGACATTTATCACATTTTTCGATTTTAAGCCCATTTTTTCGTCCTGGAGCGATGACTATTGATTGATAAGCCCATTTTGCACCATAGCCACACAGCTTATGCCCGATCCTAAAACCTGCCAGTCCGTTGACAAAGCGCTTGACAAAAAAAGTGCCTGGATAACCAGACACTTCTACTATATATAATAAGCCTATCTGCGATGAGCTTTTACGCTCCGCTGGCTTGGGGAGCGCCCTCACCAAAGACGTCGTACTTGCTTTCAAGGTCATGTCTAAACTGTTGGGTGTAGAGCTTATAGTACTGCCCTTTGAGGCGCATGAGCTCCTCGTGGCTGCCACGTTCGGCAATCTGCCCGCGGTCGATCACAAAAATCTGATCCGCACTGCGAATGGTCGAAAGCCTATGCGCAATGATGAAGCTCGTGCGCCCTTCCATCAGCTGGTGCATACCTCTCTGAATCAACGCTTCAGTAATCGTATCCACCGAACTGGTCGCCTCATCCATCACAAAGAAATCAGGTTGCGCCAACAAGGCACGCGCGATGCTAATCAGCTGCTTTTGACCCACCGAGAGCAAGTTGCCGCCTTCGCCCACGTTTTGCTCATAGCCGTTTTCAAACTTGACGATAAAGTCATGCGCGCCAGCCAATTTAGCCACTTCTTCAATCTCAGCGTCGGTTGCCGAAAGGCGTCCATAGCGCAGGTTCTCACGCACCGTCCCTGAGAAGAGATGCGGTGTTTGTAGCACCACGCCCACGCGCGATTGGATATCGTGTTGGGCGTAATCCAGGTAATTGTGGCCGGCAATCGATATGGTTCCCTCAGTTGGCTCATAAAAACGACACAACAGGTTGACGATGGTCGTCTTGCCACCACCGGTAGGACCCACCAAAGCGATATTATGGCCCGGCGGAATGTTGAAGCTCAAGTTTTGTATGACCGGCTCGCCGTCCTCATAGTGGAAACTGACATTGTCAAAAACCACTTCACCAACCAAAGAATCGACCGGCAAGGTCGTCTCGGCGTCTTGAATGGCGGGTTTGGTTTCCAAAAGGCTAAACACCCGTTCAGAGCTTGCCACCGCGTTTTGCATCTCGGCATAAACGCGCGCCATGTCCTGAATTGGCCACAAAATCATCATGATGTAAGCGATAAAGGCCTGCAAACCACCCACGGTTAGCTCGCCAATCACCGGGCTGCTAATCATTACGCCGCCACGCCACATCACAATCGCTAATGAAAGCGCGGAAATCGTTTGGATGGTGGGCAGGAAGATGGCGCTGAGGAATGCCGCGCGATAACTGCTGGTGTACATGTTGTTAGAAAGCACCTTAAAATCGCCCAGGTTGCGGTCTTCACGACGCAGCGCCTTGACCACCCGCACACCGGTAATGTTTTCGTTTAGCGAGGCGGTCATTCTGGAGTTTGCCTTGCGCGAAAGCCGATAGTGGTGATAAATCTTGACCCTAAACTTGAAGGCGGCAAAGATCATCACTGGCAGGCTCAAAAGCACAATCAGCGCCAGCTTGGCATTGATTGTGAACATAAAGATCATTGCGAAAATGATGTTGGTGGTCGCCCACGAAATGTCCACAATGCCCCAGCTAAGCAGCTCGCCCATGCGTTCGGTATCGGAAGTGACCCGCGACATAATCCAACCCAAGGGTGTTTTGCTGAAATAACTCAAGGAAAGCTTTTGCAGGTGTCTAAAGATCTTCATGCGCAGTTCATAGCGCAGTTTTTCGCCCATGATGCTGGTGCTATAAATGAAGATGAAGAACCCAATACACGAAAGCGCTAAAATGCCCATGTAGAGTCCCAAGAGGCGTAAAAGTGCGCTCTTGTCTCCCATGAGGATGCCTTGGTCGATAATGTTTTTGCTGATGATGTTAAAGTAGGAGTCCAGTAGCGATACCGCAATTACGCCGGTCATGCCCAACAGCAAAGCTTTCCAGTGCGATTTGAGCATTGAAAAGAGCCGCTTCATCACGCCGGTGGTGATGTGGACTTCATCATCTAATTCGTTTTCGTCATAATGTTGTGACACTGTCAATTTCCTCTTGCAACGCGCTTTCGATACGCGTTTGAATGTCAAAAATCTGTTTGTAAATGCCGTCTTGCGAGAGTAGCTCTTCGTGCGTGCCGTGCTGCACAACTTCACCCTTATCAAAGACCAGAATTTGGTCAGCATTCATAATGCTTTGAATGCGGTGGGCGATAACAAAGGTCGTGCGATCGGTCATGAGCTTGTCAAGCGCTTGGCGTATCTGAACCTCAGTTTCCATGTCCACTGAGCTGGTGGAGTCGTCCAGGATGAGGATGCGCGGGTTCAAAAGCAAGGCACGCGCGATGGCAACCCTTTGCTTTTGACCACCACTCAGGGTAACGCCACGTTCACCCACCATGGTGTCATAGCCTTCCTTGAATTCAAGGATGACCTCATGAATAGCGGCTTCGCGTGCGGCATCTTCAACTTCTTCCTGGCTCACTTCACGGCGCATGCCGTAGGTGATATTGTCACGAATAGAGCAGGAGAACAAGAAAGGTTCTTGCTCCACGATGCCAATTTGCGTACGTAAATAATTACGCGAGTAGTCGTTAAGGTTGACGCCATCCAGCAAAATTCTGCCACTGTTGACATCATAAAAACGTGGCAAAAGGTTGACCAATGAGGTTTTTCCACTGCCGGTTGAACCCAACAACGCAATCACATCTCCGGGCTTACACTCAAAGGAGACATTCTTGAGCACGGGCTGGTCTTTTTCGTACTCAAAGCCCACGTTTTCAAATTTAATTGAACCCTTTGTCTCGCCTTCAGGTTGATATTTGGCTGTATATAAGTCTTCTTCGGTCGCGCTAAGGATCGTCTCAACTCTGCCGTAGGAAACCAAAGCCCGCGAGGTGTCAATAATCAAACGCCCCAGGTTGCGGATTGGCCAAATGAGCCAGTTGAGCAAACCAGCAAAGGTTACAAACTCACCCAGGCTGATGATGCCATCAATCACCGAAGTGGCGGCGACATAAGTGCTGAGCACATGTTGCAAACCACAGATGATGTCCGAAACCGGCCAAAAGGTAGAATGCATCAACATCAAACGCTTACCGCGGCGCAGTTTTTCGGCATTGTTCTCAGAAAACTTTTGAATTTCGTAATCCTGGCGGGCAAAAGCCTTGACCACGCGAACCCCACTGAGCGTTTCTTGCAGGTGGGTGGTGATGATGGCTTCCTGCTCTTGATAGCCTTCATAAGCTTTGCGTAAATTGCGGAAAAAGACCATCGAGATAACCAGGGTCAAGGGCACAATCGCAATCGAAACCCACGCCAAACGAGGTTGAATGCGATAAATGAGCGTGAAGTTAATCACCAGGATGAAGATAATCCTGCCCATACCAATGGCTTGGTCGGCAAAAAATCGACGCAGCGTATCTACATCTGAGGTTGCGCGTTCAAGCAAATCGCCGGTTTTAGCTTCGGCGTGATAAGCATAGGTAAGACGCTGAATGTGATCAAAAAGATGGTTGCGCAAGCGCCTTGTTGTGTTTTCGGCAGTAAAACTTGCCATCCAGCTACTCACGAAGGTTGAAAGCGCCTGAAGCATGATCAAACCCAGGAATGCCAGTGCGGATGTGATGATGGCTTTGTTTTGCATGCCACCTTCGCGCAAGGCGTCGATAAAACGACCCAGGTAAAGGAAAATGCCAGCCCGCGCCAAAGCCGAAATAGCCAAAGCCACGGTTGCGACAAAATAATTGAAATGATACCCCTTCATCAAATGCCACAAACTAAGCAGTTTGGGGCTCTTGAGGACTTTTTTCATATCAAAGCTGTTTGTTTTTTCAGCTGATGCTTCCACAATAACTCCAAAATTTGCGTGTTTAAGTTAGATAATAATCTCACACGCTGAATTTAAAAGTATACACTTCGCTAAGTGAGGAGTCAATTGAAATTCGCATCTTTAGGTTATATTATTTATGAGCGGGTGATAGCTTAATGAAACTTTTCAAGAAATGCAAAGTTCTACTATAATATAGACAATTCAGAAATAAAAAGGATTCATCATGGATATTTTCAAAAAGTGTTTTGATTTCGAAGATGTACGGTCTGCCAAGGCAGGCGGTTTCTACCCTTACTTTTTACCGCTTGACCGCAACGAAGGTACCGAAGTGGTTTATGAAGGTCGACGCATCATTATGTGTGGCTCGAATAACTACCTGGGGCTCACCACCCACCCGCGCGTGAAAAAAGCCGCGATTGACGCCATTGAAAAGTACGGCACCAGTTGCACGGGTTCACGCTTCCTCAATGGCAACATGACCATCATCGAAGAGCTCGAACGCGATCTTGCCGATTGGGTGGGTATGGACGCCGCGTTGGTCTTCTCCACGGGTATGCAAGTTAACCTGGGCACAATCAGCGCCTTGGTTGGACGTGGTGACACGGTTATCCTGGATAAGGAAGACCATGCCAGCATTTATGACGGCGCACGACTGAGCCACGGCAAAATTGAGCGCTTCCGCCACAACGATGTTGAGCACCTTGAACGCGTGCTCAAGAGCCTGCCCGAACAAGGTGGAAGGCTTTTGGTGGTGGATGGGCTTTTTAGCATGGAAGGTGATATCGCGCCGTTGCCAGAAATCATCCCCCTGTGCCAGAAATATGGCGTGCGGCTGATGGTGGATGACGCGCACGCAATGGGCGTTTTGGGCGGTGGACGGGGCACAGCCGCGCATTTTGGCATCACCGAAGGTGTGGACCTGATTATGTCTACCTTTAGCAAGTCCTTTGCCTCGATTGGTGGTTTCATTGCCGGGCAGTATGACGTTATTGACTACATCAAGCACGTGGCACGGAGTTTGATCTTTAGCGCCAGCATCCCACCCGCAAACACTGCCACAGCACACACCGCGCTGGATATCATGCGTGAAGAGCCTTGGCTGGTTGAACAAGTGAACGCCAACGGTAAATTCATGCGCGAGGGTTTGACCTCACTGGGCTTTGATATTGGCACTTCCGAAACGCCAATTGTGCCGATTATCATCGGTGATGACATGCTCACCTTTAAGACCTGGCGAGATCTGTTTGATGCCGGCGTTTTTGTGAACCCAGTCATCTCACCCGCTACCGCACCCGGCAGACAGCTTTTGCGCACCTCATACATGGCCACACACACCCAATCGCAGCTTGAACAAGTGCTGGAAACCTTTGAAAAAATCGGCAAACAAAACGGTTTAATTGCCTAAACACAAATTTTGAAAGAATTAAAAAACACCTCAATTGAGGTGTTTTTTTATCCCAAATCCCGCTTATCATGCGGTATAATTCCGTTTGTAGTGTTAATGATAGATATGGAAAAACAAACAAACATCGGAAGCGAATCATTTGACTCTGGCGACCAGCCAGAGCCTGCAAGTAGCTGCTAATCCGCTGTAAACCCACCACGGTGTGCTTACAGGGGACAAAGTGCGGCCGTGATTTCTTCCAAAAATACATTTTAAGAGGTGACTTATGATTTATTTAAGCAACTTGCTTAACCAAAAAGTCTGGGACGCTTTTGGACATATCGTCGGACAGGTTGAGGACTTTTTGGTAAGTCATACCGACCAAGCCATGCCACCCATCGATGCGATTCTGCTCAAGAACCCCAAAAGCGATGTGCGTCTGGTAGATGGCGCGCATATTGCCACGCTTTGGCCGAGTATCACGCTCAATGTTAACATGCGCGAGCTCAAAGCCTATAAACCACACGGCCACGAGCTGCACCTCAAAGAACGCGTGCTTGACCAACAAATCGTGGACACCGAAGGAAAACGCCTGGTGCGCGTCAATGATGTGGTCATCGCCCGCAAAAATCAGCAATATCTGGTAACCGGCGTGGATACCGGCATGCGTGGTTTGTTGCGTCGCCTCGGTTTGGATGTCCCCAGCAAGTTCTTTGCGAAACTTTTCAAAATCAAGCTCACCAGCCAGATTATCGCCTGGGAAGATGTCGCCAGTATCGAGCATGATGACCCTTTGCGCCTCAAGGTTTCGCAAGAGCGCCTGGTGCAAATGGAACCGGTGGATATCGCCGCGATTCTTGATAGCCTTGATCACCACACCAGCAAAGCCATTTTGCAAGGCTTTGATGATGAACTTCTGGCAGACACCTTGGAACAGAGCTCCTTTGAAGTCCAACAAGCCGTTCTTGCCGCCATGGAACCCGAACGTGCGGCTGACGTGCTGGAAGTGATGGATCCTGATGAAGCCGCAGATCTTCTGGCAGACCTGGATGACGAGCAAAGTGAGCAGTTGCTTAGCCTGATGACCGATGAAGACGAAGAAGAAATGCGCCGCTTGCTGGCTTACCCCGAAGACACCGCCGGTGGCATTATGACGACTGAGTTCGCCTGGGTTCCCGCGGAATACACAGTGGAAATGGCACTCAACCATCTGCGCACCTCCGAAGAAGCCAAAGAGGATGAGTTTATGTACTATCTCTATATCCTTGATAGCAACGAACGGCTTGAAGGGGTTGTAAGTTTGCGCGACCTGGTCACTGCCCCATTGGATAAACCTTTGGTAGATTGGGCGGACGATGACGTTGTGCATGTTGAGCCTCATACCCACCAAAACGAAACCGCCTATCTGGTTGCCAAGTACGACCTGATGGCCATCCCAGTTATTGAACCCGAAACCCACAAAATGCTGGGGATCGTAACCGTTGATGATGCCCTTGACACCGTTCTACCCACGACATGGAAAAAACGATTGCCCCGTTTCGCAGGAAAGTGAGATCAAACGTGAAAGAAACCCTCAAGAAAAAAAGACCCTTATGGCTTAGTAAACTCATTTTCATGTTCACCATCCTCGGACCTGGCTTAATTACCGCCAGCGCGGATAATGACGCCCCGGGTATCGCCACCTATTCTGTGGCTGGCTCAACCTATGGTTACAAACTTATTTGGATTATCCTGGTCATCACCATTGGAGAAGTTGTCATCCAGGAAATGGCAGCCCGCATGGGTGCGGTAACCGGCAAAGGAACCGCGGATCTCATCCGTGAAAGGTTCGGCGTCAAAATTTCAACTTTTGCCATGATTTGTTTGCTCATCGGCAACATCGCTACCACGATTGCCCAGTTCGCCGGTGTGGCTGCCGCAGGCGAGCTCTTTGGCATCAGCCGTTACATTACGGTGCCAATCGCTGCTGTTGTGATGACTTTTATCATCCTGAAGGCTGAGTATAAATATGTGGAAAGAGTGCTCTTGGTTTTATGTTTAGCCTCGCTCAGTTATGTCGCGGCAGTGTTTGCCATCAAACCCGATTGGCTTGAAATTGGCAAAGCAATCATCACCCCATCATTCCAACTCAATGGACCTTTCCTGGTAACCATGCTGGCGGTTATTGGTACAACCATTACGCCTTGGGGAATTTATTACCTGCAAGCATCCATCGCCGATAAAGGCGTGGACATGAAAGAATACAAGTACACACGCATCGATGTCGGCTTTGGCGCGGCTTGGGGTAACATCATTTCGGCTTTTATTCTCATCGTCACCGCGGCAACCCTTTATGTAGCTGGTACTGCGGTCACCGACGCCAAAGAAGCCGCCGAGGCATTGCGACCACTGGCAGGCAACGCATCTACCATCTTGTTTTCGATTGGTTTGCTTGGTGCCTCCTTGCTGGCGGTCTCGGTTTTGCCACTTTCCACGACCTATGCTTTTTGCGAGGCTTACGGATTTGAACGAGGGCTCAACCGCAAGGTCAAAGAAGCGCCTGTTTTCTATGGTCTGCTCATTGTGATTATGGTGATTGGCTCTTTGGTGGTGCTCATTCCCGGCGCGCCATTGTTTACGATGATGATTTTGTCCCAAACCGTCAACGCGATCCTTTTGCCTATTGTGCTTGTGCTGGTTTTAAAAATCGCCAACAACAAGCAAGTGATGGGCAAATATACCAACTCAAAGCTCACCAATATATTTGCCATTCTGATTACGGTGATGATTGTTTTGGTCACTATCGCGCTCTTCTTTGAACCATTGCTAAACAAAATTGTTTGAGCTAGCCTGACTTAAAGCACACAGCCCATGTTTCACTCATGGGCTGTTTATTATTTCTTAAGAAGAATTAGGCTCCTTTAATAGTCATCGGGATACCAGCCACCAAGAAAACCACCTTCGTTGCTGCTTGCGCCAAGCGCTGATTAGCCCTGCCAAGCTCATCCCTGTAAAATCGGGAAAGCGCGTTGGGAGGCACCAAACCCAAGCCAACCTCATTTGAAATCAGCATCCAGCTGGCATCTTGTTGCTCCCAGGCAGTAATCAAAGCTTCAATTTCTGCTTGCATCGCAGCTTGATACCGCTCTTCATCAACCGGTTCAGGCAAACTAAACAAAACATTACTAGCCAGCATGGTCACGCAATCCACCAAAACCCAGGGTGAGCGGTTATTCTCTAAAATGGCAGCTCCCAGGTTCATTGAAGCTTCCAGAGTTTGCCAATGCTTCGGTCGGGACGCTTGATGTTTTTGGATTCGGGCGCGCATTTCCTCATCACCCGCGCTAGCCGTTGCCACAAAAAGCACTTCCTGCCGGCTTGCTTCAAGCTGAGCCTGTGCCCAATCCGACTTGCCACTGCGTGCCCCACCCAGCACCAATACCAGTTCTTTAGCCATTGTCTTAGCCCTCACCGATGCTGTCGTACAAATCCCGATGGTATTTGGCGGGTTTGATGCGCTCACCTTTTTGGGGAAGCACCTGCAAATTGAGCTGTCTAAAAGCGCATTCCAGCTGCAAGATTGAGGTCGCAAAATCTTCTTCATTAAAAACCTCAATCGTCATCACCCCATCAAAACCTGACTTTTGCACAAAACCAAGCACGCGTTTGAGCTCTTCTATTTCAACATGCATCAAAGATTTGTGATCACGTTCGCCAATGCCATGAATGTGCAAAACACGCGCGCGATCGATGTTTTTTTCAAGGAATGGGATTGGATCATAGCCTTCCAGCCACAAATGACCAATGTCAATACAGCGACTTACTTGGCTATGCGCAAAAATCTCATCAATAAAATCGGGCGGATAGTGGTCAACATTCTCAACAGCCAAGAGGCTTGGGTCGCCTACCCACTCACTGAGTTGCGCCAAACCTTCCAAGGCTTTCTTCAACCATTCCTCTTTGCTTTGCTTACCCGAAAGTCTTTCCTTTCCTTCGAGGTGCAAAACATAAGCCCAGGGACCCGAGCCTAAGGTACAGTCAATCGCTTTTTTGGCTTTGCTAAAAGAGATGTCTCGCGTGGTGGCATCCTCTGCCAAATTAAGATCCAAAGGCAAGTGCACAGTGTAACTAATGCCATGTTGTTGGGCTAAAGAAGCCAATGCCGCCTGTTGGGCTGGTGTGAGCAAATTACTGGGACCTTCATCTACCTCAAATAAGACCAACTCGATATCTTCCACTTTAGAACCCAAATAACGCACGTTAGGAATAATCTCATCGGGAATGATATATGATGTTGTGCCAAGTCGAAAATTAATCGTATCCATATCACCTCAAAAAACAGTCAAACAAAAGACAGTCAATACAGCCAGTTCAACCAGCTCCGCGCTTAAGCCAAAGATATCGCCAGTAAGACCGCCTAGTTTTTTGCGCGCGCTCCAAAACACGATAAACGCCAAAAGATGCGCCACAGCAAGGGCAATCAAAACCTGCCAGTATTGCAAATACACCGACACAGCTATTAAAATGAGCATAATTAGCACTGCGGGAATCCAGTCCGTTTTCTTCATGCCTTGTTTGGTCATATCGCCCAATCCACCGGGTCGCGCCGAGGGTTGTTGCGTGGCGAGCACCATCACCCAACGCGCTGTCGCTGCTGCCAGAGGGATAGCGATAAAGACTTGCGCTGCTGGCAAACTATACAATAAGATCGCCTTAAGCAATATCGCGCACACTAAACCAATCACACCGTAGGCACCTAAATGGACATCCTTCAAAATCTCCAGCCGTCTTTCGGGTGTGGTCGCGCAAAGCAAGGCGTCAAAACTATCTCCCAAGCCGTCTAAATGCAAACCGCCACTTAGTGCGATCCAAAGCACTGTGCTAAGAACCGCCACAAGCGGCAAAGGCAGCACAAAGCTCAAGCCATAATGCGCGCCAGCCACAATCGCACCCATCACCAGTCCCACCAAGGGGAACCACGCCGTGCTACGCCCTAAGGCTTTGGGGTCATAGTCGCCAAGTTGTGGCACTGGCAAGGTGCTTAGAAAGCCGAAAGCGACCAGCAAATATTTCATAGTTTCTCGTCAACACCTGCTTCGGCGAAGGTAGCCATTTCATCTTGAATGCGTGCGGCGGCTTCCACAAAATGAAAAGCCAATACCGAACCAGTGCCTTCTCCTAAACGGAAATTCAAGTCAAAAAGCGCTTCAAGCCCCAAAAGCTGGGTGCAAATTTCAGCGCCGGGCTCATGCGATTCATGCGACGCAATCAAATAATTGCGCGCTTCGGGTGCCAAACCAACGGCGATCAATGCCGCCACACCTGCAATATAGCCATCCACCACCACAGGCACCCGCCGGGCAGCAGCAGCCAATACCACACCAGCCATGCCACCAATCTCAAATCCGCCAACATTCGCCAGCATGGAAATGGGGTCAGCGCAATCGTTTTTGTGGCGTTCAATAATCGCTTCAATAATCTCAATTTTGCGTGCCAGTCCTGGATCATCCAAACCCGTACCGCGACTGGTCACTTCACTCACCGGACGTCCGCTTGCCATAGCGATAATCGTCGCGCTGGGTGTTGTATTGCCAATACCCACCTCGCCAATACCAATCATATCCGCGCCTCGGTCCATGACCTCATTGGCGATATCCATGCCGATTTGAATAGCCTGTTCTGCCTGCTCGCGAGTCATGGCAGGACCATGGAGCATATTTTGTGTGCCCCAGGCAATTTTGCGGTCAATCAAACCCTCGATACCTTTAAAATCATAAGCCACACCGATATCTACCACAGTTAATTCCGCCTCAGCCATGCGCGCAAAAACGTTCACCGCCGCGCCACCCATCAGAAAATTGAGCACCATTTGCGGAGTAACTTCTTGTGGAAAAGCGCTCACACCTTCTTTGGCGATGCCATGATCAGCCGCCATAATGATGTGTGCTTTCTTTTTAAACTGCGGGCGCAGCTTGCCAGTCATTCCAGCCAGACGAACCCCAAGGCGCTCCAACTTGCCTAAAGAGCCCAATGGTTTGGTCAACATTGCCTGACGTTCTTCGGCGGCTTTAGCCATTTCTAAATCAAAAGCGGGAATAGATGGGATTTGCATTAATATGCCTCCAAAAAAAATTGTTAATAGACTTCAAAACAGAACGCGCACTATCAACCGCGTCCATTTAATGCTTGCAATAAAGTGTAAAGCGTATCAAAACCTTGTTCTTGCCCTTGTTGATGCAAAAACCAACGCGCGTCCTTTGCTTCAACCAGCACATCACTGCTTTCAACAACCGCGTAACCAATGCGGCTAAGCGCTTTTTCTGCCCAAATACGATCAAGCCCTTCTGCTTTGAGCGCGATTTGCTTGCTTGGCTTACCGTTCATGTCAAACTGACCAGTTGAGGTATCAAAATGCACTTTGCCCACCGAAAAAGTCTCGCCAAAACTGCCATTAAGCGCCAAATCCTCCGGCGCGCCTTGCATCACTTCGCCATCACGGTTCATCAGCCATACACGGTCAGCACTGCGCATGGCCAAGTCAAGATCATGGGTTGAGGTCAAAACAGCCTTATGGTGTCCGTGCGCCAAATCACGCAATAGCTGCATCACCGAGACACGGCCAGGTAAATCCAAATACGCAGTAGGCTCATCCAACATCAAGAGCGAGGGCTCCTGTGCCAGCGCGCGCGCAATCATCACCTTTTGACGTTCTCCATCGCTCAGGGTTTGAACATAACGCTCTGCCAGGTTACTTGCACCTGCCATTTCCAATGAAACGCGCACGATGTGATGATCCTCTTCGCGCATTTTGTCAAACAAATCCGTAAAGGGATACCGCCCCAGGCCAACCAAATCATAAGCCCGCATGGCACCAACTTGCACTGGTGTGGTCAAAACCACACTAATTTCGCGTGCCAAGGCCTTATTATCGTAGCTTTCAATGGATTTGTCATGCAGAAAAACCTGTCCCGCCAAAGGTTTTTGCAAGCCTGTGATGGTTCGCAAAAGGGTTGACTTGCCAGAACCATTGGGACCGACAAGGCAAATCAACTCACCAGGGCAAAGTTGTAAATTAAGCCCAGAGCTGACGACTTTTTCGACATGACTGCCTCTTTTATAGCCAATTTCAAGGTCTTTTGTGACCAAAACCGGCTTGCCTAAACCGCAAACGATGTCTCACCTCGCCTTTGTCTCAAAATCACCCAAAGTACAAATGGCGCGCCAAAGACAGACGTAACCACATTGAGTGGCAAGATGTAATGGCTGCCTGGGAGCTGCGAAATCATATCTGCCAATAAGGCAACAATCGCGCCCATCAACAAGGTGGCAGGGATAAGCTTTTTATGGTCAGACGTGCGCAAAAGATTACGCGCGATGTGAGGTACAGCAATGCCCAAAAAGCCAATTGGGCCACAAAAGGCGGTAACTGTACCCGCAAGTATCGAAGAGCTAATCAAAATTAACAGGCGCGTGCGTTTAACGTTGAGCCCCATCGTTTTGGCATACTCTTCGCCAAGCAACAAGGCGTTCAAGGCTTTTGGTAAAAACAAAACCATACCGATGCCAATCAAGATAACCGGTGCCATTACCCGCAGTTGATTCCAAGTGACCCCGCCAAAGGAGCCATAACCCCAAATGGTAAAAGCTTGCACACGCTCAGGTTGGCTAAAATAAACCAAGAGGCTCACCAAAGCACTGGTAGCGTAACCAAACATCAAGCCTAGAATGAGCAGGGTTGTGGCGTTACGCACCCATCGGCTCACAAACAAAATTAAGCCTAAAACCAAGCCCGCGCCAATTGAGGCTGCAACTGCCAGTGAAATATCACCCAAAACATTCAATCCAGAAAGCAAAGCGCCACTTAAAGCACCCGTACCCAAAACGACCAAAGCGACACCTAAGCTGGCGCCGGAATTAATGCCTAAAATAAAAGGGTCAGCCAATGGGTTGCGGAAGAGCGTTTGCATTTGCAAACCTGCAACACCCAATGCCATGCCTGCCAGCACAGCGGTGATGGACTTGACCAACCTGTAATTGTTAAAAATGTAAACCCAGGTCGATTTCACCTGGTCAGGTCTAAAAATAATGTCAGGAACACTTTTAAGAGGGATGTTGACCGAGCCAACCATCAAACTCACAAAAAAGATAAGCGGCAAGGCAATCAACAACAGGGTTATCCAGGTTCTGGATGAGAAGGAGCTATCTCTTTTAACAACAGCTTTCGTGTGCTTCGTTTTTTCCATGTTGATTGCCTTGCCAGAAAAGAGGCTTTAGTTCAATTGCTTGTAATAGTAAAGCTCATAACCTTCCAGCAACCCAGGGTGCAAAATGGCAATTAAATCCATTAGGACCTTGTCTGGATTGGCAACGCCACTCTCATAGTAATCAGAGCCGCCCATATCGGTGACACGAGCAGTAGTGTTGTACACTTCCCCGGATTTGAAAGCAGCAAAGTCAGCATAACGTGCGTCCATTGCGCTTAGCGATGCCAGGTCAGTTGCCATGCCTGGGTTCAGCCAAAAAGTGGCTTCTTTGGCAACGTCCAAAACAGTCTCAAAGCCCAGATAGGAAGAAGCACTTCCCTCTTGATCATCAAACAGGTATCTAGCGCCAGCATCTCTGAGCAAAATGCCCACATAGCTGTCTTTTTGAGGAACTGACCAGCTGTCTTCCCAAGCTGTGTTGAGGAAAACCGAAGGCGCGTAAGAGATGGCGATAACTTTCATTTTTGCTTCTTCGTAGCGATCAACAAGTTCATCAAACAGTTTGGCTGCTTCAACTTCTTTATCATAGAAAGCGGCAATAAACTTGCCCCACTCAGCACGTCCCAAAGGATGAGGTTCCAGATAATCAGCATTCAAAACCACGGGCAAACCAGCCTCCAAGAGCTGAGGATGCACGTCATATTCAGGAATGCCACTTGCGGAAGTCATGATAGCGTCAGGAGCAAGTTCAATCACCGCCTCAACATCCACGGGTGCCATTGAAGCGCCGCCACCAACTTCTTTGATCGCGCCGGCTTCAGCCCAGGTGCGAATGTTTTGGTTGTAGGCAAACATGCTGGTGTCAATACCAATCACACTCTCAAGCTGTCCGATCTGCTCCAAGAAGGGGTAATAAGTGGTTGAAAAAGTGACAATGCTTTTGATAGGGGTCTTAATGAGCATGGCGTTACCCACATCGAGCATGCCTGCAAATTCTTCAGGCACCAAGGCATAGCTAAAGCTTTGTTCAGCACCAGCCCATGGGGTTGTCACGGTCAATAGTTTGTAGCCTTCGCGGTACTCAATTGTGAAGTTTTTAGCGTAATCGATCGTCACTTGCTCCACAGGCTCAGCCACAACAGGTTCAACCGGCTCTGGTTCCTGAACATCTTCTTCAGGTGACTTACTTTCGGTATCAGGGGTCAACATAGCTTCTTGCGCATCCGTAACAGGAGGTGTTTCAAGAGGCTTACAAGCCGCGCCAAACATCAGGACGGCAAGGGTCAAGAGTAAAAATACTTTCTTCATTCAGGTTCTCCTTAGATAAAGATAAACCCCTTCAATGGATTTGAAGGGGTTTGAGTAATCACGCTCATGGACCACCTCCTTAATCCGAGAAGGTTATATGGGTCTTCGATCAAAGCAGGTTTCCTGGCTTGCCAATTGGCTTACAGTTGCGGTACAGCGCTGGACTTTCACCAGCTTCCACCATTACGCCCATGCATCCGGGCATTTGGGCTTCTTTAATCGTTTTTCTTAGGCTTAACTCTATCACTCGCATTGCATAATGTCAATAATACTGCCTAAAAGAGCGCTTGGAAGTACAATATGGGCATGAAGTCTGCCAGCTATCGCGCCATGCCAGAAAACCAGCTCGCGCGCTTTCAAACCCTCCAAAAGGGTAACGATTGTACCTTGCATGCTATCTCTGCGGCATTGCAAATGCTCTGCGACGCTTATTTTGACCCTGTTGACCTGATTAATGAAAGCAATCGCCTCTGGTGGCGAGGGCGATTCTTTAGGGTCTTCCCTGGCTGGGCGGTAACACCTGGTATGCAAGCCCGTTTTATCAATTACCTTGCAAAAAAACACCATCTGCCAGTGAATGCCAAACTGCATCATTTAAACCCAGAGGATTTGCGAAACCTGGCAGAAGCACATGACACCATCGCCTTGGTAACAATCTACTGGCTACGCAAAAAAGCACCTGCCATTTATTACGCCAAAAGCCCCAAAAACCACAATCAAAGCGCCAAAACCGGTGGTCACACCATGCTTTTTGCGGCATACGATCGACTCCATCAAAATGGACCCGGTCGCCATACACCATGGGGGTTCATCAACTCATGGGTTCAAGGCGGGAACGCGCTTTTTTGGATGACAGATCATGACTTTAGAAATAGCTGGGGCATGAAATTACCCCTCATTGGAAACCATGCCACAGTTATCATCAAACACAGTGGAAATCAAGATGCTTAAACCCTTTGCCCTACTCTCAAAACTTTCCAAAAAATACCTAAAGCTACTCGGTTTAACCGTGCTTGCCATGCTTGGTTTGGTCGCGGCACAACTGCTTATTCCTGCCATTATCCGCGCCCTCATTGAAAGGCTCAGCATTGAACCTCTCGATGGCAATACCATTGATTTCATCACCAAGCTTGCTGGAATTGCCCTGGTCATCTTCATCGCGCGTGGCTTTATGCAATTTTTGCGCTCTTACTCCGCCCACAAAGCTGGGTGGGGTGTAGTTTCTGACGCGCGCAGCCTGGTTTATCGCCATGTGCAAAAACTTTCATTGCGCTTTTATGAAGACCGCCAAACCGGTCAGCTGATGTCACGCATTGTCAATGACACCAGCTTGTTTGAGCGCATGGTCTCGCATGCCTTACCAGACATTATCGTTAGCGGTATCACCTTGATTGCCGTCATTGTGATTCTGCTGAGCATGAACTGGAAACTGACCCTCATCACACTCATTCCCATTCCACTCATCGTCCTGGCATTGCGGGGTTACTCAAAATATGTTCGCCCGGCTTTTCGAAAACGCCAAAAATCCGTTGGCGATTTGCATGCCGTTTTGAATGACAGCCTTTCTGGCATCCGTGAGGTAAAAACTTTTGCCCAGGAAGAAACAGAAATCGCCAAAGTTGACAACCGCATTTACCGTGTGCACGACGAAAACCTGGTGGCGCTCAAGCTAATGGCTATTTTTAATCCCATTTTCGATTTCGCCGCAGGACTTGGCCAGCTTTTGGTCATTTTCTTTGGCAGTCGCATGGCGGTTGGTGGTAGTTTGAGCATCGCTGATTTAGTGGCTTTTTTCCTCTATTTAGACAACTTTTACCAACCCGTGCGCACCCTGGGCAACTCCATGGAAGCGGTTACAGAAGCCATGGCAGGTTTCGAACGCATTGCTGAAATTTTGACCATCGAACCTGAAATTGCTTCCCCAAAGAACCCCATTCCGCTTCCCAAACCCGTCCAAGGCGAAGTCCGCTTTGACCACGTCTATTTCCACTATCTCGAGGGTGAAGATGTGCTTATTGACATCGATCTCACCGTGCCGGCAGGCACTTCGCTGGCTTTGGTCGGTCCTACTGGCGTGGGCAAAACCACCTTTGCCAGCTTGATTCCCCGATTTTATGACGTCATTGGCGGGAGTGTGTTGATTGATGGCATTGACGTGCGCGACCTCAGTTTGCACGAGCTCAACACCAACGTGGGCATGGTTCTGCAAGATGTCTTTTTATTCAATGGAAGCGTGCGCGATAATATCCTCTTTGGCCGTCCTGGCGCCACAGAAGATGAACTCATCGAAGCTGCGCGCGTTGCCAATGCCCTCGAATTTATCGAACGCATGCCCGAAGGGTTCGACACCATGATTGGTGAACGAGGCGTCAAGCTTTCCGGCGGACAACAACAACGCCTTTCTATCGCGCGCGCAGTGCTCAAGAACAGCCCTATTCTGATTTTGGATGAGGCAACCTCCTCGGTTGATACCTCAACAGAGCTTCTGATTCAGGAGGCTTTGGATAAACTGATTGAGGGACGCACAACCATTATCATCGCCCACCGTCTTTCAACGGTGCGCAACGCGGATCGGATTGTTGTTTTGGAAGAAAATCGTGTGACCGAAAGTGGCACACATGAGGAACTTTTGGCATTGGGTGGCACCTATCACAAGCTTTACACCACTCAACAGGAATTACGCTAAAAGAGACCGGACCTTAGCCCAAATAATGTCAAACATTTCAACCGTCAGTTTGCCGGTTTGGGTGTTTTGCCGGCTGGGGTGATAAGAGCACAAAAGCCAGGGTAAGCCATCCCCAAGTTCATAAAACGCGCCATGCCCAAACTTAATGCTTGCTTTCCTAATCCCTTTAAAGGGGCTTAGCGCCAGCAGTCCATCCAAACCAATCTTACCCAATAGCACCACGCCTTGGAGATTCTTGAGGGATGCCAATTCTTGCTCGACCCAAAAAGAACAATTGCGAATTTCCTCTGCCAAAGGCTTGTTTCCGGGTGGCACACAATGGCAAACCGAGGTTATATAAAGGTCATTCAGCACCATACCATCATCCGCCCTGCTGGCAAATGGTTGGCTGGCAAAACCCGCGCGATGCAAAGCCGGGAACAAAAAGTCACCACTGGCATCGCCGGTGAACATGCGCCCAGTGCGGTTGGAGCCATGCGCGCCGGGTGCCAAACCTAAAACCAAAACCCGCGCTTCAGCCATGCCAAACCCAGGCACCGGTTTTGCCCAATAGTCCTCATGCATGAATGCACGTCTTTTAACACTTCCAATCTCTTCGCGCCATGCCACCAAACGCGGACAGCGCTCACACTGAATTAAATCATGGCTTAAAGGCAGTGTTTGGTAGGGAAAGTTTTCAGACATCACAGGTCCAGTTAATAAAAAATGAGAGGTGGCGTCGTGCCACCTCTCAAAAAATCTAATTAGCGTTTGGCGTCAAAAGCCAGGGCGTCCCAACCAGCATACTTACTGGTGCTACCCAATTCTTGTTCAATCGCCAGCAAGCGGTTGTATTTGGCAGCGCGGTCAGAACGTGCCGGCGCGCCGGTCTTGATTTGACCCATGTTCATTGCCACGGCCAGGTCAGCAATGGTGCTGTCTTCGGTCTCGCCAGAGCGGTGAGAGCAAACCGCACGCCAACCATGCGAGCGCACCATATCAATGGCTTGCAAGGTTTCGGTCAAGGTGCCGATTTGATTCAGCTTAACCAAAAGCGCGTTGGCGGCATTTTCTTCAATACCACGTGCGATGCGCAAAGGATTGGTCACCAAAAGGTCATCACCTACAATCTGCAAACGGTGTCCCACTGCAGCGGTAAAAGCCTTCCAGCCTTCCCAGTCATCCTGAGCAAAACCGTCTTCAATTGAAACGATGGGATATTGGTCAATCCAATCTGTCCAAAAAGCGACCATCTCTTCAGAGCTCAGCTTCTTGCCTTCTTTGCGCAAATTGTAAAGACCGGTTTCCTCTTCATAAATCTCTGATGCAGCCGGATCGAGTGCGATACAAACTTCTGAACCGGGCTTGTAACCAGCTTTGGTAATGGCTTCCAGAATGAGTTCCACAGCCTCTTTGTTTGCTTTAAGCGCAGGTCCAAAACCGCCTTCATCACCTACCAAGGTGCTGTGACCATTGGCCTTCAACACGCCTCGCAAAGCATGATAAATCTCAGAACCCCAGCGCAAGCCTTCTGCAAAGGTTGGTGCACCCAAAGGCATCACCATAAATTCCTGAAAGTCAGTGCTTTGCCAGTTGCTGTGCGCGCCACCGTTCATGATGTTGAGCATGGGCACGGGCAAAGTGTGCGCAAAAACGCCACCAATGTAGCGGTATAAGGGCAATTCCAATGCCGCAGCTGCCGCGCGGGCGACTGCAAGGCTGGTACCCAACATCGCGTTTGCGCCTAATTTTGACTTGTTCGCCGTGCCGTCTAATTCGATAATCAGCTCGTCAATCGCTTTTTGCTCGAGCACATCCAAGCCAAAAAGTTCTTCAGCGATTTCAAAATTAACGTTGTCCACCGCGGTGAGCACGCCTTTGCCACCATAACGTTTGGGGTCGCCATCACGCAGTTCCAAAGCCTCATGGATTCCGGTAGACGCGCCAGAAGGCACACCGGCAACGCCAAAAGTACCATCACCAAGCACAACTTCAACTTGCACGGTTGGGTTACCACGAGAGTCTAAAATTTCCATTGCGTTGATATATTCAATTGTTGTTTCCATCTTTATTTCCTCTTAAAAATCGGTAATCTCAGTTAAAAGCAGCTAAATGCCACTTAGTTTTCAAATCCAAATTTGCGCGTATCCGTGGGCAGTCCGCGTCGTTCAGTTATGGCACGCAAAAGCCCCACAAAGAGCGGATGCGGGCGATTGGGTCTGGACAAAAATTCCGGATGGAACATGGTTCCAACCATAAAGGAATGTCCCTCCAGCTCCATAATTTCAATCAGCTCACCGTCTGGTGATTGCCCTGAAACGAGCATACCACGTTCTTCGAGCTCCTGGCGATAAACCTTATTAATTTCATAGCGATGGCGATGGCGTTCAGCAACTCGCATGGATTGATAGCTCGCCTGAGCCACACTGCCCTCAAGCAAGTCGGCTTCAAACAAGCCCAAACGCATATCACCGCGGCTGTGATCAGAACCTTCATGTTCTGGTCTAAAGTCAATAATCGGGTCAATTGTTTTCTTTTCAAACTCGGTTGAATTGGCTTCGCCCATACCCAAAACGTTGCGGGCAAACTCAATCACCATCACTTGCAAGCCGAGACAAATGCCAAGGTATGGGATGTTATGCTCGCGCGCGTACTTAGCGGCAAAAACTTTGCCTTCAATACCGCGTGTACCAAAACCTCCCGGCACAATAATGGCATCCGCTTTTGCCAATTGCTCAATTACTTCATCCGTGGGCAAGTCTGTGCTGGCGATCCAATCAACCTCAACATCCAAATTGCATAGCAAACCAGCGTGTTTCAAGGCTTCGCGCACGCTTAAGTAAGCATCCTGCAACTCAACATATTTACCCACCAGCGCTACTCTTGCAACTGGACGCTCTTTTTTAAGCTCTTCCACCATCCAGGTCCAACCCTCCAATTTGGGTTGATGCTTGGCTTCCAAACCCAGACGTGCCAAAAGCAAATCGGCAACCTGACTTTCTTCAAGCTCCAGCGGAATTTCGTACAGCATTTCGGCAGTTTCCATCGGCACAACAGCTTCAACCGGCACGTCACAAAACTGAGCGATTTTGCGGCGGATGTCATAATCAACCGGATAGTCACTGCGAGGCAAAATCATGTCTGGCAAGATACCAATGGAGCGTAATTCACGCACCGAGTGTTGGGTTGGCTTGGTTTTTAGTTCGGCAGTCGCTTTGAGGTAAGGCAACCAGGTGCAGTGCACAAATGCGGTGTCTTCGCGGGGAAGTTCGTTGCGCATCTCGCGCATCGCTTCAAGGAAAGGTTGACTTTCAATGTCGCCCACCGTGCCACCGACCTCAATCAGGGCAATTTCTGCACCAGTGCTTTTGCCGAGCAAATGAATTCTTCTTTTAATTTCACCGGTAATGTGGGGAATAACCTGAATGGTACCACCCAAATAGTCACCCCGCCGTTCACGATTGATGACTTCCTCATAGATCTGACCTGCGCTAACCGTGCTGGTCTTTTTCAAACGCAAATCACAAAAACGTTCGTAATGTCCCAGGTCCAGATCCGTTTCAGAGCCATCGTCCAGGACGTAAACCTCGCCGTGTTGATAAGGACTCAAGGTGCCCGGGTCGATATTAAGGTATGGGTCAAGTTTTTGAATAGTGATATCAAATCCGCGGGATTTTAACAAACGACCGATCGAAGCAGCCGCCACACCTTTGCCAACTGAAGACAAAACTCCGCCTGTAAAAAAGATAAACTTGGTTCCCATAAATCTCCGTGTTTCTGTTTTATTCTTGTTCTTAAAAGTTACGGGGAGGGCTTTTTTTAGCTCCTCCCCGGATTGTTCAAATAGGTATGCCGTAATGCTTCAACCCGAGCATGCTTAATCGTCAGTTTGTTTAGATTTCAACGTGCGCTCGAAGATATCTTCGGCGTTTTCGTCCATCATGCGTTGCTTTTTGCTGCGGGCAACGATTTCTGGTTTGCGTTTTTCAGCGCGGTCCATTGCCTGGCGCAAAGCAATTTCCATGAAAGTAGGATCTGGAATAACTTCTTCTGCCTCTTCTTCAACGACTTCGACCTTGGCTTTCTTGCCACGGCGGCCAGGTTTTTGTGCTTCAAAGGCTTCTTCTTCTGGTGCTTCGAGCAAAGCTTTAACGCTCAGCTTAATTTGCTTTTTGCGTCTGTCGACCTCAAGCACCATCACGTCAACCTCATCGCCAACTTTGACGATTTCTTGCGGGGTGCGCACAAAATTATGTGCCAGTTCGCTCACGTGAACCAACCCAGGACGCTCTGCACCAATTTCAACAAAAGCGCCAAAGCTCTCCAGGCGTACGATGGTGCCCTTGAGTGCCATTTCGGGTTTGAGATCACGCCATTCATAAGCCAAAGGCTCAATCATGGTAAGGCTGATGTGGTCTTTTGCGACGCGCTTAATCCAAACGGTAACCGTGTCATCCACTTTGAGTAAGGATTCCGCATTTTGAACAGGGGCTTTTGGATCCTTTAGATCAATGACCTGGGAAATATGCAGAAAAGCAGGTACAGGCGAACCAATGTCAACCAGCACGCCTTGCAGCGAGGTCTTTAACACCTTTCCTTCAAATTTTTGCTTTGCCTTGAAAGGCTGATTGGCTTTAGTTTCTTCGACTGGGCTTTCCATTTTTCTACTCCCATTTAGGTATGTTCACAATCTAAAAGTATACACCCGCGTAATAAAAGTGTCAAATACTTTCTGCAATTTCCTGATTCTTGCGCCTTTGCTTCTTGGCGCTGCCACAGAACTTACTTTCTTACCCTTATTCTCGCTTATTCTATGCACCTTTTAAAAAGCAGAAAAGACCTCTGACCTCAAAACATTAGTGGGTTTTCAGAACACTGCTGATGAGCAGAAACTGGGCAATATGGTAGCTTGAAATCACCCAAAACCGTTGCCTGGGAATGCGTTTTTCAAGCTTATCCAAAGCAATCATCAAATCTGAAATCATAAACAAACTGCCACCCAGCCCAGCCATCACAGCCGGCAAGCGTTGCCAGCCCTGGCGCGCCAAACTCATCCAGGCAACCAGCGCCATCCCTGCCACCAAAACACCATAAACTTTGAACAAGCGTTTTTGAAATCTAGGTAACTGGCTCTCTTTACAGTAATTTTCGATGTAATAATGAAAAAGCCATACCATCAAAACCAAAAAGAAAGCTGCCAAAAAATAAGTATAAAGGGGCACTGGCCAATGTGAAAAACCGATGATATAAGCAAGGTGTGCCAACGCGAACGCTGCCATGCCCGCCACAAAATAGCGCGTGCGCTGAGGGATTAAAAAGACATCACCCAACAAAGACAGCCCCAAAGCAATGAAAAAGATAAGCCGTGTTGATGAAAAGCCTTCGTTCAACCCAAAGTAAGCCATCATCGCCATCAAAACCAGCGGCTTGGTGATGTAATAGAGCTTTAGCTTGTCCATATAAGCTGCCGCCCAATTGACTGCACACAAAAGGGCGATCACAACATAACAAATCACGTTAATCCAAGGGCTCATTTTTTATCACTTAAGCCAAGTTGCTTAAGAAACCTTTCATCATCTTTCCAATCCTTTTTCACCTTCACATTGAGGTCCAAAAACACACCTTGGCCACTCATTGCTTCGATGTCCCGCCTTGCATCGGTGCCAATCTGTTTAATCTTTTGCCCGCCTTTTCCAATCACAATCCCTTTTTGGGCTTCACGTTCCACATAAATGCTTGCATGAATGTAGATTTTGTCCGCGTCGCGCTCACTATACTCATTCACTAAAACCGCCACGCTATACGGCAATTCCTCTTCAAGATTGCCCATTGCGGCGGCACGAATCATCTCAGCGGCAATATCGCGTTCAAAATCTTCAGTAATCTGCTCGGCTTCGTAGTATTGCGGTCCCTCAGGCAAGGCTTCTTGTAAAGCTTCAAGTAGTTCAGCTAAGCCACTTGTTTTTAGTGCAGATATCCTGACAGCCTGAGGGCTTTCAGCAAAAAGATCCTGGTAAGCTTGCTGGTTTTTTTCAAGGTTGGTCTTACTCGCCAAATCGGCTTTATTCATTGCCAATATCACTTTTGCCTCGGGATTCAGGCTCTCAATGAGATCCACCAATTTTGTATCCATTGTCGCAGGAGCAGTGTTTGCGTCTGCCATGAAAAGGATCAAGTCAGCATCCTGAACAGCAATTTTGGCTTCGGTGTTGATGGCTAAACTAAGCTTGTCTTTCGACTCGTGCAAGCCGGGGGTATCCACCAGGATGATTTGTGCTTTATCGCTGGTAAGGATCCCCAACTGGCGTCGGCGTGTTGTTTGGGGTTTAGCGCTGATACCCGCAATGGGTTGTCCCATCAAGGCGTTCATCAAAGTGCTTTTACCTGCATTAGGCTTACCCACAATAGCGATAAATCCAGATTTGAAAGGTGTTTTTTCATTACTCTCAGGCATCATTTTGCTCCTTTTAGGCGGTCAGGCTTTTTTGACCTTACTTTTTGTGATTTCGCTCATGGTCCAGCAGCCATGCTTTGGTTTTGATGCCGCCGGGCGCAGAAAACCCGCGCATATCACCATCGCTGCGAATAACCCGATGGCATGGCACCACAACGATCCAATCATTCTTTGCAACCACGCCACCCACCGCACGTGCGGCATCAGGACTGCCGACTTGAATGGCTAAGGCTTTGTAGCTAATCGTTTCTGCATAAGGCACTTTCAATAAAGCTTCAAGCACCTTGCGCCCAAACGGGGTCAAAGCCTCAAAGTTGAGAGGCAGATCAAAGCTTTTTAAACTTCCTTGAAAGTATGCCTCCAGTTGCTGGGCAGCTTCTTTGGCAATTTGGTTTTGAATCTCATGCCAACTGGCAAAGGCTTGTTGGGTATTGTCTACCGCTTTTGCGCCAGCTTCAAGCAAGGCACCACCTGCTTTAATCAATTGGATTGACTCAATTTTTGCACCCTTGACCACGATGGACATCGGTCCGATCATGCTTTCAATCATAAAAACTTCTCTTGACATAAAAACCGTCTCCTTAGGCTGATGCGTTCGCAGCTTTTCCATAGACTCTTCATCTTATTGCTGTTCCAGAATTTAATTTGAACAGGTTTAAGGCTCTGGATGGATAAAAAACTCACCCATGCAATTATACATCTTAGCGCGGCGTTTTTCGTAGGGTGAACGTAGGTTAAGCGTCAAGCATACCAAGCCGCAACCTTGTAATATAGATATTGAAAGGGCGACTTCTCTTCTTCTTCTCCTCCTTAATACTCCAGTGCCGCGGTCGGCGTCCGCGGCACTAGTGTTTTAACGCTCTCGAATTCATACAATTATTCCAATCAACTGTTTGCCCAAGTTCTTGAATTATAATGTGGATATCATCAACACTTAAGGAGATATGATGAGCCAAGACATTTACCCCATCGAAATCGCCGGCGTGAAACGTGACTTACGCCTGTTTGAAGTCAAACCCGGTTTGCGCATCGCCATCCTCAACATCCTTGGCGACGTGGAGCTGGTGGAAGCCTGCGCCAACGAGCTTGCCAAACAACTTGAAGGGTTTACCTACCACACCATCCTCACCGCCGAAAGCAAAAGCATTCCCATCGCCCACATGCTTTCGCGCCAAACAGGCGTGCCTTACGTTGTGCTTCGCAAGGAGTGGAAACCTTACATGGGCGAAGCCATTCGCTCAGAAACCCTTTCCATCACCACCGGTAAACCGCAAACCCTTTTGCTGGACGAAAAAGACATCCCGCTGATCAAGGGCAAACGCGTCATTGTTTTGGATGACGTCATCAGCACTGGTTCAACCCTGCAAGGCATGCACCTCATCGTGGATAAAGCCGGTGGCGAGGTGGTCAAAGAAGTCGCCATCCTCACCGAAGGTGAACGCAGCACCTGGCGCAATATTCTGGCATTGGGACATCTGCCGCTCTTTACGGACTAATGCGGATCGCGGTTCTTTCTGATATTCACGGCAATCTGGCGGCCTTTGAAGCTGCCCTTGCTGATGCCCGCGCGCAAAGTCCGGACCAAATCATCCTCGCTGGCGATTACGTCAATGGCGGACCCGACTCTTTGGCGTGTTGGCAAATGGCGCGTGATTGTGGTTTGCCGGTCATTCGGGGTAATCACGAACGTTACCTCTTTGATGCTGGCACCGAACGCCAACACCCTCGTTGGGCTACACCCTGGTTCAACGCGGTTCGCTTTGCCTACCGTGACTTTAGCGAATCTGACTTCGAAGACATGCGCCAATTGTCTTACGATTGGCATGGAGATGATGTCTATGTTGTCCACAGCACGAAAAACCATGACCATGATTTGCTGCCTGATAAGGCATCTATCGAAGCGCTGAGCCATTTGTTTCCAGGGATTACCGCAAGCCTAATCATCAGAGGGCACAACCATAAACACCGCATCGACCATTGGGCAGAAAAAACCATCATCACCGCCGGCTCGGTGGGCATTGGCTTATCTGGCGCACCAGTCGCCGTCTACGCTTTGGCTACGCGCAAAAACGGCTCCTGGCACACTGAACATCGCTATGTTGAATACAACCTAGCGCACACCCTCAAACGATTTGAAGACACAAACTATCTCGACTTTACTGGCATTATCGGCAAACTTTACCGCCAGGAACTGATGACCGGCAAAAACACCATTGTCGCCTTTATCGAACGCTATCGCGAACGTTTGGACTCCGATAAAATCAGCTGGGAATGGGCTTGGGAGGATTTTCAAAGAATCTTAGAATGAATTAATGCCCTCCAAGACGCCCTTTTTATGCTATGATTAGCACGAGATTAATCATGAAATTTCTAAAGAAAACATTACCTTTTATCCTGATAAACATCCTCATATCCGCGCTTACCGTGTTGGCGGTTTTGTTCATTTGGGACCGTGTTCAACAGAAAAAGCTCTCTTTGCAAACGCCACCCATAGCCACTCAGCCTGTGCAAAACACAACTTCAAACCCGGAAGAAACAAACAAGCAAACAGCAAGCAAAGCACCCCTCGCCAGTAATTTTGACGATGTAGATGTAAGCATTGAACTCGTTTCCGGCTTTGGTGACCTGAACCTGGAGTACCTGATCATCAAAAATAAAGGGGACACAAAATTCTCGTTGCAGGATTGGTCATTGCGTGGTTCTGAGCAAAAAAGCATTCCGATCGAAAGCGATATCATGCTCAACCCCGGCGGCTCGCTAAAAATTTACTCAAAAGAAGGCACAGACAGCGCGTTGACCCTTTACCTCAACAGCCAACAAGCCTATTGGAAGTCTGGAATAACTGTAACTTTGCGCGACCCAAACCAAGTGGAACGCGCGCGTTATGAAATACCTTAAGGATTAGCTAATGTCACAAGCACTTTACCGAACCTGGCGACCAGCCCTTTGGGATGAAGTCGTTGGGCAGGACCACATCGTACAAACCCTCAAAAATGCCATTGCCATGGGCAGGATTGGTCATGCCTATTTATTTGCCGGTCCGCGTGGCACGGGCAAAACCACCAGCGCGCGCCTTTTGGCAAAAGCCGCAAATTGCCTCGCCGAAGACCCTGCCAATCGCCCTTGCAATAAGTGCGACAACTGCCTGGCGGTCAATGATGGGCGCTTTATGGATCTCATCGAAATCGACGCCGCTTCCAATACCAGTGTGGACGACGTGCGCGAACTGCGCGATAAAATCAACTTCGCACCCAGTCAAGGCAGATTTAAGGTTTACATTATCGACGAAGTGCACATGCTTTCAACTTCGGCATTCAACGCGCTTCTCAAAACGCTCGAAGAACCACCTGCGCATGTTATTTTTATTTTAGCTACCACAGAAATCCATAAAATCCCTGCTACCGTGCTTTCGCGTTGCCAACGGTTTGAATTCCGGCGCATTCCTGTGCCCGTCATCGTTGAAAAGCTCGAAAATCTCACCAAGCAGGAAAAGATTAAAATCGAACCAGAGGCACTCAGCCTGATCGCCCGCCAGGCAACTGGCTCAATGCGCGACGCAATTTCCCTGGTCGACCAGCTTTCCTCCATCGCCAAAAAAGTAACCTTGCCCATCGCTCAAGACCTGCTGGGCACAGCTACCAATCAGGCAGTAATTGATTTAACAGAGTCCATTATCGCCCGGGATCAAAGCCGTGGGCTTGAAATCATCCAAAGCGCATTGGATTCCGGTGCAGATTCACGCCAATTTGCCCGACAAACGGTTGAATATTTGCGCGATTTGCTCATCATCAAGCTTGGGGTTGGCAAACAACTCGAGCTCACTCCCGAAACACGCGAGGTGATGAACAATCACGCCAATAGCCTTGAAACCAGGCAGCTCACCAGCATCATCGAAGGCTTTAGCAAGGCTGCAACCGACCTAAAAACCAATTGGCATCCAGGTTTGGGGCTTGAACTAGCTTATGCCAGCGCGATTTCATGGCAAGACGCTCCTCAACAAATGCCCCAGCCAAGTGCGGCGCTTCAAACAAGCAGGCCCACACAAGCTTACAGCTACACGCCAACCCAGCAAGAAAGTCTGCCACCCAGACCGGTTTCGCAAAAAACAAGTCAACCAAGCCAAGACCCAGTGGCAGAAAAAGAAGATATCAAAGAAACTGCCAAGGCATCTTCCACACCAACAACACCCAAGGCAGAAGCAAGCAAAAAGCCTGCTCCACAGCCAAAAGCTGAACAAAGCCAGTCAAAGCCGGGAGACCTGACGTTGACTCAGGAAAACCTCCTGGCACAATTGGACACTATCAAAGCTGCCATAAAAAGACGCAATTCATCCACAGTCGGATTGGTTAATTCCGCGCGCATCTTTACTATTGATAGCAATACGGTTCTGCTAAACTTTGATACCCAGCTACTTTGCGATATGATGAAGGCAGACAACAACCTCACTTTGGTAAAAAAAGTGATCTCACACTTCTTTAACAAAGACGTTCGTGTGCAGTGCACATTTGGGAAGCCAGACATGGCAAGCCACACAGACGCACTTGATGATGAAGAAAACTTAGCAACCCTGGTTGCCAAAAAATACAATGGCATGATTATAGATACAGAAAAAGAGGATTAAATGGCAAAAGGATTTAGAGGATCTGCCGGCAGAGGCGGTGGAAACATGATGGCACAAATTGCCAAATTACAAGAGCAAATGGAACAGGCTCAAGCTGAACTCGCGGAAAAGACCGTGACCGAAACCGCAGGCGGTGGCGCTGTGCAAGTAACCATGACCGGTGACCAACGATGCACCGCAGTGGTGATTGACCCTGAACTGCTCGCTGATGGCGACGCGGAAATGCTGCAAGACATGGTGCTCACGGCAACCAACAAAGCCCTTGACGCATCCCGCCAGCTTTCAGAAGAACAAATGGCACCCTTCACCAACATGCTCTCTGGCTTTGGCATGGGCGTTTAAACCTGCCAATTGCTATAAACTGTTAAACAAAAACTGACCACGCAATGAGAGCACTTCCGCCACCTGTTCAAAACTTGATTGATGCCTTTTCGCGCCTGCCTGGTGTGGGACCAAAAACGGCTGCCAGACTTGCCTTCTATCTGCTGAAAGAAGAAGGTGATATTGCCAAAGACCTCGCCGAGGCGCTAACTGCGCTTAAACTGGATACGGCTTACTGCAAAAAGTGTCACAATATCACCCTGGCGGGTCAGGAACTTTGTGAAGTTTGTGAAGACTCGCGCAGGGATGATGCCCTTATTTGTGTGGTTGAAGAGCCCTCAGACGTCATTGCCATTGAACGCACTGGCGTTTTTAATGGAAAATACCATGTTTTGCTCGGCGTACTCTCGCCCATTGAGGGCATTGGACCAGAGCAAATCAAATTTCAATCTTTGCTCGAACGCCTGCAAAAAGAGCCAGTTCGCGAAGTGATTATCGCCACCAATCCAACCATGGAGGGTGATGCCACTGCACTCTATCTGCAACAACGCATCACACCTCTGGGCATCAAGGTCAGCCGTTTGGCACGCGGCTTGCCTGTGGGCGGTGATATCGAATACGCAGATCAAAACACGCTACAACGCGCGCTTTCTGGCCGCCAGAGCATGGAATAATTCTCAAATACGAGTATAATTTTTGCCTAAGACCTTCGTTGGGAGATGTTTATGTTTTTAACTGGAAATCAGCTACGACAATCCTTTTTAGATTTCTTTGCAGAACACGGTCATCGTGTTGTGCCTAGTGCTTCGCTTGTCCCGGGTGGCGACTCTACCTTGCTCTTCACTAATGCTGGCATGGTGCAATTTAAGGACGTGTTTTTAGGCACAGCCAATCCACCTGCAAGCCGGGTGGCAAACTCACAAAAATGTATGCGTGTTTCTGGTAAGCATAATGACCTCGATACTGTCGGGCGTGATGACACCCATCACACTTTCTTTGAAATGCTCGGCAACTGGTCTTTTGGTGATTATTACAAAAAAGAAGCCATTGCCTGGAGCTGGGAGCTGCTGGTAGATCGCTGGGGACTTGACCCCACTAAACTTTACGCCAGCTATTTTGTGGACGAAGAAGGCATTATCCCCGATGACACCGAAGCGCGCGATAATTGGCTGGCTCAGCCTGGTTTCAACACCGCGCATCTGGTAAAAGGAAACCGACATGACAACTTCTGGGAGATGGCAGAAACCGGACCTTGTGGTCCCTGCACCGAAATCCACTACGATTTTGGACCAGAAGCCTGTGACAGACAAGGCGTCGCAGGTCATGTTTGTGAAGTAAACGGCGATTGTAACCGTATCGTTGAAATCTGGAACAATGTTTTCATTCAGTTCAATCGACTTTCTCCCACAGAGTTTCAACCTTTGCCAAAAATGCACGTGGATACTGGCATGGGCTTGGAACGTATCGTCTCCGTTATTCAAGGCGTTAAAGGCAACTACGAAACCGACCTGCTCAAGCCTTTGCTCGACGAAACACAAAGCATTGCTGGTCAAAGTGACCAGGAACGCGCCGAAAACCTGACCGCTTATCGGGTTATCGCTGACCATGTGCGTGCGGCTAGCTTCTTAATTGCCGATGGCGTTATCCCCGGCAATGTGGGACGCAACTATGTTTGCCGCATGATCATCCGCCGGGCTGCCCGCTTTGCCCGAACACTTAATCTCAAAGATCCCTTCATGGCACGCGTTGCCAAAATTGTGATTGACCTATACGGACACCACTATCCGGAGTTAAAGCGTGAAGAGGAATTGATTCTTGAAAGTTTCACCCGTGAAGAAACCCGCTTTGCTGAAACTTTGGATGCCGGTTTTGCGGAACTTTCTTTGCACATGCAAGCTTTAGAAAAAGCTGGCAAAACCGAACTGGGTGGCGCCGAAGCTTTTGACCTTTACGCCACGCTTGGTTTTCCGTTGGAAATCACCCGCGATATCCTGGGCGAATCAGGTTTTAGCGTGGACGAAGAGGGTTTTTATGCCGCCATGGAAGCGCACCGCTTAGCTTCTGGCAAAGGGCAAGCCACGCTCGAAGACAACAGCCAAAAGCTTGAACTTTATCAGTCTCTGGACAAACAACTCCATGATGATGGCATTTTAAGTATTGAAGGCGTCATAAATGACCCCTATACTTCGACTGAAAAACCTAGTCAGCTTATAGCCATCATCAAAAGTGGAAGCTTGGTTGAAGACGCTCAAGCCGGTGATGCTGTTGAATTGGTCCTGCGCTCAACACCTTTCTATCTCGAAGCTGGAGGTCAGGTTGCCGATACCGGTCGCATCATTTCTACGCAAGACGAAGCCTGGGAAGTGGAAATCGAAAATGTAACCAAACCCTCAGCTGGTTTAATTGTGCATATTGGCAAGGTTATCAGTGGCACGCCAAAAGTGAACCATGCGGTCATTGCCCAGGTTGATGAAAAACGACGCCGTGCCATCATGCGCAACCACACCGGCACCCACCTTTTACACACCGCCTTGCGTTCCGTTCTGGGCGAAAAAGTGCATCAAGCCGGCTCTGCGGTTGACCCGGATCGCATGCGCTTTGACTTCAACTACCCTCAGGCAGTTGCCAAAGCTGACCTCTTAAAAATTGAAGCCATGGTCAACCAACTGATTGCCGATGAGTACCCGGTTGTCAAACAAAGCAAAACGCTCGAAGAAGCGCGTATGGATGGCGCGATGGCGCTCTTTGGTGAAAAATACGGCGCAGAAGTGCGCACCATTGAAATTAAAGACGAACGTGGCAGAGTTTCCTACGAACTTTGTGGTGGTACCCATGTGGATAACACTGCCGAAATCGGCTCTTTCTACATCACCAGCGAGTCGAGTATCGCTGCCGGCATGCGCCGTATCGAAGCCGTGACCGGATTGGGTGCTTATGAATACGCCCGAAACCGTCTTAATATACAAAATGAGCTTTCTGCCCATTTGCAAAGCAGCCCGGTTGAAGCACTTGCCAAGGTACAAGGGCTTGAAGAGGCTTTGAGAACTAACCAAACCGAGCTCGAACAATTGCGCTTGCGGGTGGCAAAAGCCGCTTTTGCAAACCAAATTGACAACTTACAAGACATTCTGGGCATACCGGTTTTAACCGCCAATATCCCTAATGTCAACGCCGATACCCTGCGTGAACTCGCTGACGAATTCCGCCAAAAACATCAATCCGGTGTCATTGTTCTGGGCACAACGGTCAACGATAAGCCATCCTTTATCGCCGCCCTTACACCGGATTTGATCGAACGGGGCCTCAAGGCAGGCGAACTCATCAAACGCGTTGCCAGCATCGTTGGCGGTGGAGGTGGTGGCAGACCCGATATGGCACAAGCCGGTGGTAAAGACCCATCAAAAATTGCTGAAGCGCTTGATCAAGTTGCGAGCTACATCAGAGAGAAAATCAAATAAGTCATGGCAGCCCAAGTCACCCCACTTCGACAACAATACTTGGATATTAAGAAGAAATATCCAAACGCGATTGTGTTTTTTAGGTTAGGTGACTTTTACGAAACATTTGACGAGGATGCTGAAAAAACAGCCAAAGCGCTGGATATTGTGCTCACTTCACGCCCGGTTGCCAAAGGTGTGCGCGTGCCTATGGCAGGTATTCCCTATCATGCCGTTGACAATTACATCGGCAGGTTGATTGACAAAGGCTTCCACGTTGCTATTTGTGAGCAAGTGGGAGAGCAACCAGAAAAAGGACTCTTTGAACGCGATGTCGTGCGTGTGATTACACCCGGCACTTTGGTAGAACCCAATCTGCTCCAAAGCGAAAAGAACAACTATCTGGCGTGTATCGTTACCCACGAAAACAACGCCGGTTTAGCTTATGTGGACATCTCCACCGGCGAATTTGCAACCACCCAAATCCAGGATGAAGATTTGCTGGTTATCTTACGCGCAGAATTAGAACGGTTAGCAGTTGCAGAGTTGCTCGTTTCAGAGGATTGGGACCTGCCGCAAGGCTTTCCTGACAACATCACTACCATCCCAAATTGGTATTTTGAACCAGGTCGCGCCGCAGAAGCCATCAAAACTCGTTTTAACGTGTCAAGTTTAGACGGTTTGGGCATCAAAGAACTTCCCTGGGCAACCCGGGCATCCGGTGCGCTCATAAAGTATTTGCAAGAAACCCAAAAAGCGATGGATTCCACCCAGCTTAGTTTTAGCACTTACAGCCTGAGCGATTTTATGGTGCTGGATGCGGAGACTCGCCGGAACCTTGAGCTCACCGAAACCTTACGCGACCACAAGCTGGATGGCTCCTTACTTGGCGTGCTCGACAAGACCCAAACAGCCGGAGGCAAGCGCATGCTGCGCGCATGGGTTAATAAGCCTTTGCTCAACATCGATGCCATCAACAAGCGCCTTGACTTGGTAGCATTTTTCTTCAAAAATGGCGTGCTAAGGCAAGATTTGAACGCCATCCTCTCCAAATTACATGACATGGAAAGGCTGGTCAACCGGATTAACTCTGGTTCTGCCCGCCCACCTGACTTGGTCGCCTTACGGGAAGACTTTGAAGCCATACCCAAGTTGCTTGCCTTGCTAAAAGATAAAGACCCAGTGCTTGACCATGTTCTGACAAAGATATCAAGTTTTGACGAAGAACGCGAACACCTCCAGGTTGCTATTGAAGACGAGCCACCTGCCACCCTGGCGAATATTGGCATCATCAGACCTGGCTACTCAGAAGCATTGGATGAAATCCTCAATGCTTCCAAACACGCGCGCGAGTGGATCAACAACCTGGAAGGGCTCGAACGCCAACGCACCGGCATTAAAAATTTACGGGTGGGCTACAACAAGGTATTTGGCTATTATATTGAAGTTTCGCGCGGGCAAACAGACCAAGCCCCAGAAGATTACATTCGCAAACAAACCCTGGTCAACAGTGAGCGTTACATCACACCCGAACTCAAGGAATACGAATCGCTCGTGCTCAATGCCGAAGCCCAAATCCATGAAGCTGAACTCAAAGTGTGGCACCAACTCTGCGCTGAAATATCAAAAAGCTCTGGTCGTCTTCTTGAAACCGCCCAAGCCATTGCCCATTTGGATTGTTGCATCGCGCTTGCCACGGTGGCAGCCCTAAACGATTATGTCCGCCCGGTCTTAATAGAAGAAAAAGGCATCCGCATACTTGAAGGGCGACATCCGGTGGTCGAGCGTATCCGCTCAGTGAATCGTTACATCCCCAACGACATCCATTTTGAAGACGGTGAGATTATCAAGTTGATTACTGGTCCGAACATGAGCGGCAAGAGCACCATCTTACGCCAGATGGTTTTAATTGTCCTGATGGCGCAAATTGGCAGCTTTGTGCCGGCAAAAGAAGCTGAAATTGGCTTAGTAGATCGGGTTTTCACACGTATTGGCGCGCAGGATGCCATTCATCAAGGTCAAAGCACCTTTATGGTTGAGATGATCGAAACCGCCAACATCCTCAACAACGCCACCCCGCGCAGCTTGCTCATTCTGGATGAAATTGGCCGCGGAACCAGCACATACGATGGCATTTCCATCGCCTGGGCAATTATTGAATACCTACACAGCCATCCCAAGCTAAAACCTTACACCCTATTTGCCACGCATTACCATGAGCTCACCGACCTGGCAGAGCTTTTCCCGGGCGTGCGTAATTACAATGTGGCGGTTACCGAAGCTGACGGAAAAGTGATCTTCCTGCACAAGATATTGCCAGGCAGTGCGGACCGATCCTACGGCATTCACGTGGCACAATTAGCCGGTTTACCCGCGCCAGTCATCACCCGCGCGAACCAGGTTTTGAAACAGCTTGAAGAAAGTGGCGAAAGAGCCTTGCCCAAACAAGTTGAAAGCCAGCAACAAATCAGACTCTTCCCTGAAAACAACCCCTTGATGGAAGACTTTAAAGGCATCGACCTCGAATCGCTTTCCCCGATTAATGCCCTCAATCTACTCTACGAATGGCGCTTGAAATATTTTTCTGAGGACAGGTCTGAAAAGTAGTTTTTCAGAAGAATGGCTTAATCAGTTTCCAACCAATCCCGTTGACCGCGAAGGAAATCCTCACCGCTCATCGGTTTTTTGCCCGCCGGTTGAAGCTTATCCATAACCAAAAGACATTCCGCTGTGCCAACCGCCGGCAAACCATTGACCACATAGTGCAATCCTGGCACAGCGCCAAAAGTATCATGCACATGCGCGTCCAAAACTTTGATGCGTAAGCCTTTGTGCTCAAAGAACGTTCCCGGCCAAGGGTGATAGGCGTGCACTTTGCGCACAATCTGCTCAGCCCTTTCCTTGAAGTCCAGTTTACTTTGGCTCTTCTTCAGCATATGGGCATAGCTTACTTTGCTTTCATCCTGGGGCACTGCTTTAAGGCGTCCATCCAGATAAGCAGGCAAGGTTTCTAGCAGTGTTTTGGCACCAAGGTAAGCCAACTGTTGACTTAACTCATCAGCAAAAGTTCCCGGTCGAATGGGCACTTCGCGTTGGGAAATGATAGGTCCAGCATCCAGTTTTGGCACCACCTGCATGATGGTCACACCGGTTTTTGAATCGCCAGCTTCAATTGCCGCCTGGATTGGTGCCGCACCACGCCATCGAGGCAATAATGAAGCATGCACATTCAGGCAAGCAACACTGGGAATGTTCAGGACTGCTTCAGACAAAATCTGGCCATAGGCAACCACAATCATCAAATCCGGCTGCCAGGAGCTCAGCTTTGCAAAAGCTTCCAGCGAGCGCAAGGACTCAGGCTGATACACCGGCAAACCCAAGGCAAGCGCCGCGTCTTTGACCGCGCTGGGAGCCAATTTTTGTCCACGACCAAAAGGCCGGTCTGGTTGGGTAACAACGCCAACGATGTTATAGTCCTTTGCCAAATCTTCGAGACAGGGTACAGCAAAATCAGGAGATCCTAAAAAAACTATTCTTGGGCTCATGCAGAAATTTTATCACAAGCAATTGACTTGTGACATTTTTAAAAATGCTCGATTAGGGATTAACTTTTGGAAACGTAGGACTTATAAATCAGGTAACCAATGCCATAAAAAGTAAAGCCTGCCAATGCAACACTCAAACCCAGCACCCATGAAGCACCTAAGCGATTGCGACGTGAAAACACATTAGATGCGGTCAGTCGGTCTTTTAGGGACGCCTGAAAACTGGCTTTTGGTTGCAAATTGCTAAAACTTTTGTTTAAAAAGCCTTCCATCAGCTCAATTTCGCTGGCACTCATGTTTGATAGTTGCAAATCTTCCATACTTATCTTAACAAACACTTTCAAGGTCTTTTGGTTTCAGGAAAGATCATGTCTTTCCACTAAATCGCGTAACTCAAGCAAGGTGCGATGATACAAACTCTTTATCGCGCCTTCAGATTTGCCGAAAAGCTTGCCTATTTCAGCATTGCTGAGGCGATGAGCAAATTTTAGCACAACGAGATCTCTTTTTTGTGGGCTTAGGTCATTCACCAGGCGCAATAATGCCGCCTGCTCTTGATCCGTTTGGATGGCTTTTTCTGGTGTTGGGTTCGTGCCGGAATCAGACAAAACCAAGTCATCAATAGATATTTCTTTCACGCGTGAACGATCGCGATGGAAATTAGCCACTTGGTTGTGAGCAATGCGATAAAGCCAAGCAGAAAAAGGCAAACCCATATGCCGATATTTGCTGATATTGTCCAAAGCCTTAAAGAAAACTTTAGCAGTCAAATCTTCGGCATCCCCAACATTGCTCACCCGATAGTAAACATAGTTGTAAATCCGCACTACATAGCGATCATAAAGCTGACCAAAAGCCTCTGGATCCTTTTTCGCTTTTTCAATGAGCTCAACTTCATCCATTGATTCTAATTTCTCTTGCATAGTTAAAATTATACAAGACTTGCTATTTTAGACCATATAAGACGTCTAGCCTTGGCAATGCCCAATATTTACTGGATTCTTGTGTATTAATCTCAGAAGATTGAGGGATTTTTTCTGGCTTTAGGGTACAATAGAATTGATGGAAATCCGCATAGTCATCTTGCCTCTAAACGGAGTATGTCAAGCCTTGGAACCTTCGTTTCAAGTAACTATGCCCCCATACCATCATCACCCTGCCAAGTGCCATATTTTGGCAAAAATCAAATCCAAAAAAATAACATAAGGACGTGATAAATGACCGATTTTCTATTCAAACAAGATGTTGCAGATTATGACGAACACGTTGCCGGATTGGTAGAGTTCGAAAACGAGCGCCAGGCGCGACGTCTCATCATGATCCCCAGCGAAAGCATCGCGCCACTTGCTGTGCGCAAATTATTGGGTTCTTCCTTCCAAAATATTTACGCCGAAGGCTATCCACGACCCGAAACGCGTTACCAGGATGAAGATACCATCATGGATTACGCCTATCAACTTGGCAGATATCGCCGCCATAGCGATCCGCGTTATTACAAAGGTGTCGAATATATTGACATGCTCGAAGCTTTAGCACGCCGACGCGCGGCGGAGCTTTTTGCTGCCAACGACCACACTGCCGATGACCTTTGGGTCAACGTGCAACCCCTTTCTGGTGCACCTGCCAACACGGCTGTCTATACTGCCCTGCTCAAACCTGGCGATGCCATTTTGGGTATGGACTTGTTGCATGGTGGTCACTTGACGCACGGCGCGCCAGTCAACCGCTCTGGCTTGGTGTATGACGCCTATCATTACACCGTTGATCCAGAAACTGAACGACTGGATTACGATGCAATCTTAAAAATCGCCAAAGAAGTAAAGCCAAAAATTCTGGTTGCAGGTTACACCTCTTATCCTTGGGTTCCTGATTGGCAGAAATTCCGCGAAATTGCAGATGAAGTTGGTGCTTACTTCCTCGCTGATGCCTCCCACATCGCAGGACTGGTTGCTGCCAAGGTGATTCCATCACCAGTTGGCATTGCCGATATCGTCAGCTTCACCACCCACAAGACCCTATGTGGTCCTCGTGGCGCAGTGCTCATTACCCAGGACCGCGAACTTGGCGAAGAAATTGATAAGGGTGTCTTCCCTGGCGAGCAAGGTGGTCCACATATGAACACCGTTGCCGCATTGGCACTTGCCCTCAAACTCGCCACCAAACCAGAGTTTGTGGAACTGCAAAAGCAAACGCTTGCCAACACCCAGGCTTTGATCAAAGGTTTCAAAGATAACGATGCCCGTGTTGCCTACGGTGGCAGCGATAGCCATATGGCACTCATCGATTGCAAGACATTTACCGGACCCGACGGCACACCCTTAAGCGGTGACCTTGCCGCCCGAATCCTTGACCTGGTTGGCATCGTTACAAACCGTAACACCGTGCCCGGTGACCGCTCTGCTTTAACTGCTTCAGGTATCCGTCTTGGTACGACCTGGCTCACCCAACGTGGTTTCAAAGAAGCCGAAATGGAAGAAATTGCTGGCTTAATTGTGCAACTTTTGGACGCCACCAAAACCTATCCCATGCCTGCCCGCAGTGGCGAAAAAGTGCGCGCCAAGCTTGATTTCCGCACCATGACCATCGTCAATGACGCTGTGCGCAAGCTGGCAGATTCAAAACCAGCCATGGACGAAATTCCCACCAAGCATGGTTACCCGCATTATTTCTATGCCAGTGACCATCCTGCCCAAGGTTATGGCGCTTTTGAGCTGAGTGGCGAAGGCGTACGAACCTTCCTCAACTACACCCTTACCAGCGACATTGAAACACTTGAACCTGGTCAGTCACAACCAAGCCGTATGCACACCACCTGTGGTGATATTGATGCCACTTTAACCTGCATCAGCCCTAAGCATTTCAAACTTACAATCCCGTCTGAACATTTAGGCTTGGCTGGCACGTGGCTTAACGGTATTTCCACTGGTTTCGTCTATTACGATGATGATTTAGCCATCAGAATTCCCGGCCCAATCTCTATTTTGCCATCAGAACCAGAGGAGTACATCAAAGACGGTGTGCGCGTTTACGAAGACAAACCCTGGTATGTTGCCATGCCCAAGACAATTTCAAAACCTGGCTTGCCCGAATTTGTTTGGGAAGAACCCAAAGACCAAGCCTTAAAACGCACCGTGCTATACGACACCCATATTGAAATGGGCGCAAAGATGGTGCCGTTTGGTGGCTTTGAAATGCCCGTTTGGTACAGCTCAGTTATGGAAGAGCATAAAGCAGTCCGCGAGACCGCTGGTCTGTTTGATGTTACCCACATGGGTGTCTTCCAATGCGAGGGCCCAGACGCTGCCGTATTCTTAGACTCTGTCACCAGTAATGACACCGTCTTCCTGGAAATTGGCGAATCTGTCTACGCGCATTTCCTGGACCCCTACGGAAAAGTGATTGATGACCTCATCATTTACCGACGTGATGAAGATCGCTACTTGCTCGTCGTCAATGCTGCCAATGAACAAAAAGACTGGGCTTGGCTCAACGCTGTGAAGAACCACGAAGTCATGGTCGATCCAGACCAACCCTGGGTCAAAGTCCCCGGAAGCAAATGCACCTTGCGCAATCTCAAAGACCCTGCTGAAGGTAAAGACCAATTGGTGAGCATTGCCATCCAAGGACCCAACAGCCGTGACATCCTGCTCGGCTTGGCATGCGACCATTGCCACGATCACAAGATTAACCGCTTGGGTCGCGGCGAGCTCTGTGACAGCCACCTGGGCATTACGCCTGTAATCGTTTCGCGCACGGGCTATACCGGTGAAGAAATGGGCTTTGAAGTCTTTGTACACCCAGATCGCGCGGTAGCGCTTTGGAACGCCCTCATGGAAGAAGGTAAAGACCACGGTTTAGTGGCTTGCGGTTTAGGCGCGCGCGACTCTTTGCGCACCGAAGCCGGCTTGCCCCTTTACGGACACGAAATGGGCGGCGATTTTGACCTCATGGTTGGCGATGCGGGATTTATTTCCTTCGTTCGCTTCAACTCCGCTTGGTTCATCGGACGCCAGGCAAGCCTCGACCACGAAGCCAAACGCAAATCTATTGTGGCACGCTTTACCTTTGACGAAAAAGGTGTACGCATGGCACATCCTGGTGATCCGGTCTGTGATATCCGTGGTCGTATGGTCGGTTTTGTAACCAGCTGCGCCATTGATCAAAATGGTTATTTGACTGGTCAAGCATATGTTGACAAAAAGATGGCCAAAGCGGGCACGCCCATCTTCATCTTCCAAAATGCTCCTGAGTGGCAACAAAAACCACCAGCTGAATTGAGCAGCGGAGATCGTGTGGCAATCCCCAGTATGGCAACCATCGTTTCAAGATTTTTATAAACCCGAGATTGAGAGGAGATACATTATGACAAATCCATGGGAACAACGCTTTGCAGAACGTACCACTCGTATGAAAAGCTCGTTTATTCGCGAGCTTCTCAAAGTAACCAACCAACCAGACGTCATCTCGTTTGGAGGTGGTTTTCCAGCTGGGGAACTTTTCCCGGTTGAGCAAGTAAAGGAGGCTTGTGCCAAAGTTTTGGCTGAACATCCGCTCAAAGCCCTCCAATACAGCACAACCGAAGGTTATGACCCCCTGCGTCAATATCTGGTGGATGATTACCGCTCACGTGGCATCAACATCGGCCTCGAGAACCTCCAAATTACCGGTGGTTCACAACAAGCATTGGACTTTATTGGCAGAATCTTCATCAACAACGGCGATAAAGTGCTCGTTGAAAGCCCAACTTACCTTGGTGCACTTCAAGCCTGGAACGCCTATGGACCAGAATATGTCACCGTCCAAACCGATGATGATGGTATGAGAATTGACGAACTGGAAGAACGTATCCAAGCTGAAAAACCCAAGTTCATTTACGTCTTGCCAAACTTCCACAACCCCATGGGTGTCTCCCTCACTGTGGAACGACGCAAAAAGATTGTTGAACTTTCGCACCACTACAATATTCCCTTAGTGGAAGATGACCCCTACGGCAAGCTGATCTTCGAAGGCGAAATGTTGCCTTCCATCGCCGCATTTGACTGTGCCTATCGTGAAGGTTCCGACGACTTTAACGGTAACGTCATTCACACCAGCACATTCTCCAAGATTTTGGCTCCGGGCTTACGCATCGGCTGGGCGATTGGTCCAACAGATGTCATCAAGAAGATGACCCAAGCCAAACAAGGCGCTGACTTGCAATGCTCCACCTTTGACCAATACGTGGCTTACGAGCTCGTGGCTGGTGATTGGCTGCCAGATCACATCGAGACCATCAAACGCGTTTACAAGGAACGCCGCGACACCATGCTCCAGGCTTTTGAAGACTTCATGCCCGAAGGCACCACCTGGACGACTCCGGCCGGAGGCCTCTTCCTCTGGCTGCGTCTGCCCGAAGGCTGTGACGCGCTTGAACTCTTCCCCAAAGCGGTGGAAGAACGCGTTGCCTACGTGCCAGGCATGCCCTTCTACCCCATTGACGGGCCTCGCAACACCATGCGCTTGAACTTCAGCGCCGCCCAACCCGAAAAGATTCGTGAAGGCGTCCGCCGTATTTCAGTCATGGTCAAAAACGCCTTGGCTGAAAAGAAGTAAACCCAAGTTCAAACATTTGATATCTGAAGGCTACGCTTTTGTGTAGCCTTCTTTTTTATGGATTTTTACATGCAATGCAGTAAGAAGATTTTGTTTACAGGGTATAATTCAGACCATGAAAAAAGCAAATAAATGGGTTATTTTAGTTCTTGCATTGCTCACCATCGCAACGTTTGTTGTCTTCATCTTTCCAAACAAAGCCGGATCTGAAAATGAAGCCATGGTCAATATTTTTGAACCGGACGAATACGCAACGTTTACTGTTATTGACCGAATGACATCACCCAAACCTGATCGTCCTTCATTCCTTCAACACTATTTTCATTACAATTTTTACCACTATGGTTTCCCTTATTTTTCAATTTCCAGCATCCCGGCTTTTATCTTGCGATGGACCAATCAATTCCAGAACACACCGCTGCTTATGGTTAGCCTCAGGCAATTTGTGAATGTCTTACCAAGCCTGATTGCCATATTAATTCTGGTTTACATCCAGGACCAATTTTCCAGCTATAAATCCATCCTGCTTTACCTCATCCTTCTAACAATACCAGCAATTGTTCAAAACAATATGTGGTGGCATCCTGACGGGCTTGTCTTTTTGCTAACCGCCTTAACGCTATTCTTCCTTTGGAAGGATGAGCAAAGGTTTCGTAAACATTTCTTCATCGCTGCTATCTTTGCTGGCATTTTAACCGCTACAAAGCTCATTGGGGTCTTTTTTCTGGCTGCCATCGTTCCGATACTGCTTATTCAGATAAAGCAAAAGAAACAAAAGTTTGTTGAAGCCATGGGATATTGGGCATTGTTCGCATTAATCATGGCCATATCGTTCGTCATTTTTAACCCATTCCTATTCAGTTTCGAAGGCATTTCAAGATACGCATTCACACTCTACAACGAATTTACTCTGATTTCTAAAGGCTATGACCTGGTTTATGTTAAAGGTTTCGCTGCGGCATGGCAAGGCATCCAACCCGCGTACGGAAGCTTGCCTTTCTTCTTGGCTATTATCTTTTCTTTTTACCTGGGTCTAAAAGATAAGGCAAAGCAAAAACTAAGTGTGCTGTTGCTTTGCTGGTTAGTACCTTTAACTTTCACTGTTCTCTTTACAACTCATTTTAAGTACCAGTATTGGCTACCCTCCGCGATTCCTGCTTTTTCTATGCTTTACATGCTTTTCCCGGATAAAGAACAGCTTAAAAAAGACAAACTCTGGATCAAAATAGCAAGATTCGCTTTCCTTGGTGTTGTCGTGGTTCAAATGGTCTTCTTCAATATACAAAATGTAAAAGCTTATGATGTCCAATTGCATCGGGAAGAAACGAGTGAAAGCATCCAGTTTTACCACAAAGCCGTTGAAGTTTTAGAACCGACAATTCCTGAAAACCCAAATGTTTACTATGACTATCGGGTTTATTTACCCTTCGGTCAACCTTTCTCACATAATTACACGTCATTCGAGATGCTGGATTATAACTACATTGAAGAACACAAGTTTGACATTTTGCTTTTAATCAATCAACGGGTTAAAGATTACCTAAACCCCAACGCTGAAGGTGTTGATCAAGATAAACTTGAATCAGCCCGCGTTTTTTATAGAGGTGTACGCGACAATGAAATTAAAGGCTACAAACTGCTCTATGAAGAAGATTTTGGCAAAGTGTTCATCCGTGATGATTGGTATGAAAAGTACTATCAATCGCCATAGGGTCTACGTTTGAAAAATATTCGCCGGTGCAGTCTATGCTCACCGGCGATTTTCTTTTAAGTAATGCGACCTGGCTTTAGTGCTCCCAAAGTGAGAAATTGGTCAACAGTGACCCGCCGGTAAACTCACGTAAGAGTGAGTTCGAGGGTACATATTCTGTTGAGGTCGGCAAGAACCACTCAAGTAACTTCAACAAACGTTTGGCTTCGATGTGCTCCCGTGTGCCAAAGCGCACTTGGCGCAACAGCGGCTCCACCAAAGGCTTTAAGGTGGTCAATTCATAAGCCAGTGCGGAGTTGAACATCACATCTGCATTTTCCTGGTATGGGAAGATGTGTTCGCCCTCACCTTTGCGCACCGATTCCCAACGCCCAATGGTTTCTTCAGCCGAATAGCCGCGGTCGCGAGCGTCCCGCAAGATGCGCCGTAACATACGCGTATCCGTAGTAGAGATACGGTTATGACGATCAAGGTTAAGTTGCGTCAGGCAAGAGACATAGATTTTAAAAGTCTCTTCAGCAGTGATACCTTCCAGCAAATCCGGATTCATGCCGTGAATACCTTCCAGGATAATCACATCATCCTTTTTCAGCTGTGCGGTTTCGCCATCCACACTCAGTCCACTCAAAAAGTCATAGCGTGGTAGTTGCACTTTTTTTCCGGTCAAAAGCGCGCGCAAGTCTTTATTCAAACGCTTCAAGTCCAAAGCGCGCAAAGATTCATAATCCTTTTCACCTTCAGGAGTCAAAGGGGTCTTTTCGCGATCGATAAAGAAGTTATCCATCTCCAATGCAAATGGCGTAATGCCCCTCGCCAAAAGTTGAATGCTAAGGCGTTTTGAAAAAGTCGTTTTACCTGAAGATGAGGGTCCAGCAATCAGAACCAAACCAACCTTGTCCTGCCGTTCCTGGATTTGATCCGCAATGTTCGAAATCTGCATTTCGTGCAAAGCCTCAGAAACCAAGATGACCTCATCAATATGCCCCATCTGGATGGCATCATTTAAGGCACCAACCGAAGGAATGCCCAGCTTTTTGAGCCATTCGCCATAATCCTGAAAAGACCTAAGCAACTTGGGGTACCTGGTCATTTTAGAAAGTCCGCTTGGGTAATGGCGGCGTGGAAAATGCATAATAAACGCATCACCCACCCATTCCAGCGCGAACCATTTGAGATAACGCGTTGAAGGTACCATGTAACCGTGATGATAGTCGCGGATATCGCCCAAACTATAGAGCACCAAATCAGATCGATTGCGATACTTCAACAAGCGCACTTTGTCATCTTCACCACTTTGCTTAAAATAAGCCACCGCCTCTTCCAAGGGCACGGTTTCGCGCACAAAGGGCAAATCTGCTTCCACCATTTCCCGCATCAGCGTCTCCAGAGCCACCAGGCTTTCTGTACCAAATTCGGGAACATTCTCGACATGACAATAGTATCCACCAGAAGAAACGGAATGGTCGATGGTCAATTTTCCTTCACCGAAACAACGTTTAAAGGCAACTTCCAGCAAAAAAGTAAGCGATCGGCGATAGATACGCGCGCCATCTTCATCCGCCATGGTAATAAAGCTACCTTTGCCGTCACGTTCCATTTTGTAAGTCAACTCACGTAATGAGCCATCCAAAACCGCACCAACAATCATTGGCGCATCTTCAACCTGAACCACTTTCGCAAAGGATTCCAGCGCCGCAAATCGCTCACCGGTAATCACCCGACCATCATCCAAACTCAATTCGACGGTGTGCCGGGGGTTCTCAGTTAAATAAAAGTTTTCTGTCATAAAATTCTCCTAAAGATTATTTCTTCAATAAGATCACAAATGTTTCTGCCGCATTGATTGTACGCGTTATCTTAACTTCATCAAGCTCACCTTGTGCACCAAAAACCATTTTCTCAAACAAAGGTTCACCCAAAAGCATCTCCACACTGTATTCGCCACTTAATGGACTTTCTTTTAGCGTGAGGGTGCAGTTTTCAATGGGTTCATTCTTCAGGTTTGCAAGGGTCAAGAGTTGCGTGCCATTCTCCTCCCGCAAAACAGCATAAAGCGATCGGCAATCCGATGAAATCGGCAAATAAGCACCTTTTCGCAATAATGGCTCTTTATTTCGCAGGTTAATCAACTGGCGGTACCAATTCAACAATGAATTTTCATCACCGCTCTGCACTTCAACGTTGTTTTTCGACCAGCCATCATTCAGCGCCCGCCAAGGACTTTTGCTCGAAAAACCGGCATGGTTCTGGCTTGACCACTGCATAGGCTTGCGGATGTCCTCATCGGGTTTTTTACCAGTCATACCAATTTCTTCACCATAGTAGATGTAAGGTGTACCCGGCCCGGTAAGCAGGAGAAAAGCAGCCAATTTTTGCTTCACAGGGTCTTCTTCAAGCACACTGGCAAGCCGGTTTTGATCATGATTCGTCAAAAAGCTCGAGAAGTCGCCACCCGGAAAAGCATCCATTGCTTTTTGAAAAGCTTTTGTTGCCCGCCAGGCACTGGGCGAGTAAACTGACCCTACCAGGTCAGTAGCTAAATCAAACATAAAGTATTGTTCCATGCCCTTTGTGGGCTGGTTGTAGCGCTTGATCATGCTGGTATCTGTCCAAACTTCACCCACAGAATACGCCCGATCATTGTGTTTAAGGTAATAGCTGTACCAATCCTGATACCACTTGATTGTTTTGGGTGAATCCTGCAAAATAAAGCCTTCTTCATATAAATACCGCGCGGCATCCACCCTAAATCCATCCACGCCCAGGTCAAGCCAAAACTTAGTGGCATCATAAATGGCTTCGCTCACCTCAGGATTGTGGTAATTTAAATCAGGCATCTCGCTCCAAAAAGGCGCGTAATACCATTCTTTACCTTTCTGATACCAGGCATTGGATCCCCAGGGTCCGGAGGTGTTGTTAGGACGCTTTTCTGACCAAACATACCAATCCCGATAGGGGCTTTCTGGGTCAGTGGCACTAACAAACCAGGGGTGCTTAGACGAAGTGTGATTGATAACAAAATCGATTACAACGCGAATGCCACGTTTGTGACATTCCTTCAGTAACCTTTCAAAATCTTCAAGACTGCCATAATCTGGATTAACGGCTTTGTAATCAGTAACATCATAGCCATGATAACTCGGCGATGGATTGATCGGCATCAGCCAAATGCCACCAATACCTAAGTCGTCGCTTGTCTTTGGATCACCATCGTTAAGATAATCCAGCATTTCAATAATGCCATTAAAATCGCCAATGCCATCCCCATTGCTGTCTTTAAAAGAGCGCACAAAAATCTCGTAAAAAACGACATCCTTCCACCATTCCTTAGGAGGTTTTGCCTGACAAGCGCTCAATGTTCCTGTTATTAAGATAAAAACGACCAATAATAAAGCTATTTTTATATATTTCTTCAAATCAACCGCCCTTGTTTATATTCACTTTGTTCTAAATCGGTATAGGGTCTGATCAAAGCCTCGGTATCATTCGCAGGACTATTGACTTCTTTCCCCACTTGCCAGGTTTGCATCAAATCAGGGTCAAGTGGCTTGAGCAAAGCCAACTTTTCCGTTTCGGTTTCTGCCCGTAGCCAATCCCACATAAGGTCTTTGGTCAAAACCACAGGCATACGCGGATGTATTGGTGCAACCACCCGATTTGCTTCCGTTGTAATCAATGTGCAGGTGGTCAAGCCGGGAATACCCGGTTCAGACGACACACCTTTTGGCTCCCAATCATCCCAAAGTCCGGCAAAAGCAAAAGGCTCACGGGTTTTAAGTGTGAAGTAATAGGGAACTGAACTTTTCGCGCCTTTTTGCCACTCATAAAATCCATCCGCCAGGATAAGACAGCGTTTATTCTTGAATGAGGCTCTAAAAGAAGGTTTCTCGGCGACTGTTTCCGCCCGGGCATTAATCATGCGGTTTCCGATTGCAGGGTCCTGTGCCCAAAAGGGCACCAAACCCCAGCGCATGTAGACAACATGACGCGTATCTGCAAATGGCACCGTGGGAATATACTGCGAAGGCGCGATGTTATAGCGCTTTTCCCAGGGCTCAGGCATTTCGCCTAAGTCCAATGTCATTTGCAAGTGTTGGGCGTCAATCGCCATTGTAAATCTACCGCACATGCTTCACCAATTTGTTTCCCAAGGCGTTTGTCAATAATTCCTAAAAAAGTTTTATAGAATAAAAAAGGCAGCCTGGCTGCCTTTTATCTTTCAGAAAAGTGTTATTTCGTTCGCTCCAGCAACCATTCAATCAATTGGTCGAGTTGAGCTGGGGTCAGGTTCAAATGCTCATGCGCGGGACTGTTGAAGTGCGCACGCCATTCCGCTTCTGTTTTTGTGTGTGAAAGCACAAAATCGAGCGTGTGTTGGCTGCCAAATAGTTCCTTTACCCATGCTTCCATATCAGCATCAAAGCTTGGGCTGGTCTTATCAATCGGATAGGTTTGTGCCACATCGGTAGTACCATCATCGGGGTTAACGTCCTCATTACCCGTACCTTCTCCTGCTGGATAAGTATCTTCGCCTCCAGTTTTATCAGGTTTTGAACTGATGATTGGCAGTGCCACAGTATTATCCTTTTGTTCACCTTTTTGACACGCCACCAGCACCAAGCTGAAGACTAAAATAGTTATCAGAATAAGCGATAGTCGTTTTGCCATATTTCTAACTCCTTTATTGCTTGTAGTTCCTTTATTATAATCCGTTTTGAAGCTCAGCCATGCTTAGCCAAGTTTTCATCCCATAAATCACTAAGGCTGATCAGCGAGCGCGGTAAAGTAATCTTTACTTAATCCCTCGCTGGTCTCATTGTTCTTCAATCGAATCTTGCCACAAATCATGGGATAGTGTTCGCTGGCTTTTTCAAGCATGCCCCGTGCAACCCGTCTGATGGAAAAATGGGCATTACCCGCGGTTCGCAAACTGATGAAATGACTCAAAGAGCGCAAATTGGCTTGGCACAAGACGCGGCGATTGTAAGCATTTGGCACAACATAAGCAGCCACTTGCGGATTCCAAGCAGCAATCAGCTCATAAACCTCACTGGCTTGCTTCATAATGGCGCGATATTCTTCTTCGATGCCTGCTTCAGTAATAGCCAGTGGCACACTATAACCCAAACGTGTACTCAAATCTTGAGGAGTCTGGCTCATCATGCGGTGCCGTTTAAACTCAAAGTATCCGCCTTGGTCCATAATCAAGTCAAAGCTAAGGTTGGCATATTCAAGCTCTCGGATAGGCACGTCAAAGGGGCTCATGCCTTCAAATAAGGCGTCCACAATGGCTTGTTTCTCCGCTTCAGACATGTTCATCACCTGGTCAAGACAAACTTGGTAGCTATCGTTGCCAAAGCGATACAAAACCGCGGCAAGGATGCGCTCCTCACCATGAGCTTCAAAGTGATGCATCTGACACCAATCGCGGTTGGGAATGGTATCAATTCGGTCAGCAATCGCCCGGCAGTGTGTTCTTAAAGCCGGCAAATGCTCAATTTCATCGGCATACTTCACCAAGGTGGGCAGCTCTTCGGTAGAAACGCGCTTTACTTCAGCACCGATTTGGCGCACTTCTTCGAGTTCAGAAGAAAGCATTTTCTTGATGGCATATTCCAGGGTTCGCGCGTTCATGGTTACACCCACGTTTGCCATGGCTGCCATTGGCAGCACAAAGCGGGCAACATCCACGGCTTTGACCCTGGCGCGATTTGCCCAGGAACGATCACTTTCGGTTTCTTTCCGTGGTGTGTTTGCTTCACCCCATGGCCGCAAAGCTTCCAAAGCCTTGGCATAAAAGTCAAAATTGGCGCGCATATAATCGCGATAAGGTTTTTCAAATTCAGTGCCAACAATTTCAGGAGGTACCACAAAAGCGTTTGGATCCCACTCTTGATAGCGGGTTGATTTTTCGGTATAAGAAGCCAGTCGGTTCGCCTCTACGGTTTCGATGGCCAAGCGTGAAACATTTTCGAGCGCCAGATGCAACACGGCATGTTCTGCAACGCTGGAATGGCCATAACCAACAATCCATTTTTCGCTAAATTGTCGGCTCTCATCATCATTGAGCTCGTTGGCAATTACATCAAATGGTTCCGGTGAGCGTGAGGTTTTTGCAAATGCAACTGCAATCGTTTCTGCACCGAACTGTTTTGGGCTTAATCTATAAACTCTTCTACTCAAATCCATTTTCAAAAATCCTCCTGGTAACGGTTTTGTCTTCTTCAATTTGGTCTACTAATTCCTGCACAGAGGCAAACTTCTCTTCTGGTCTCAGCCAGCGAATGAATTCCACCTGCAAGTCTTCACCGTAAATATCATCATCAAAATCCAGAATAAGCGTTTCCACGGTGACTTCAAAATCATCCCCAAAGGTAGGGCGCACACCAACGCTGGTAACCGCTTGGTAATCGGTGTTTCTAAGGTGCGCGATGGTTGCGTAAACACCTTTCCTGGGCAAAAACTTCTCAGGTTCAAGAAAAAGGTTCGCTGTTGGCACACCAATCGACTTACCCACATGCGCGCCACCAATAACTTTTGAGCACAACCGATAAGGTCGCCCCAATAACTTCGCAACCTCATCCACCTTACCGGCGGTCAATGCCGCGCGAATTCGTGTGGAAGAAACAGGATTTTCCTTCATCATCACGTGCGGAAAAACATTGAATTTAACACCTTGCTGGGCACACAGCTCCGTTAAGACCTCTGGCGTTCCTTGTCTGCCCTTGCCCAAGGCAAAGTTTTGCCCAACCACGATGCCCTTGAGGTTCACGTGATGAATGATCTCAGCTAAAAAGGCTTGCGGACTCATACTGGCAAGCTTTTGATCAAATTCAAGCGTAACGATTTCATTAACGCCCATTTTTGAAAGCAAGCTCGTTTTTTCAGCGCGCGTGGTTAAGTAAAAGCCTTTTTCTTTTGTGAAGAAAACCTTGGGATTAGGCCAAAAATTGATGAGCATCGATTTGGCATCATCTACTTTGGCAAGGCGAATCATCTCCTTAATCAGAGCCTGATGACCCAGATGCACGCCATCAAAGTTACCGATAGTGAGCCAAACAGGCGCCTCATCGCGCGGTGGCCATCCCATCGTGAACTTTGTATCGCAAATCATGCAGTAATTCTACTCTATTGCTTAAAGATTTAATAAAACTTGCACAGACCGCATTACATCATAAAGACTTTGCGCGGTTGCCATTCCTGGTCTTCTTCGATGTACTCAACCAAAGCGACCAACTCACCTTCCTGGCTAATCGCTCTTGCCCAGGTTCCAGCTTGCATGGCTTCAATGGCGGCAACGCGATGACCATGACGAACTTCATCAATTTGATCATGTTCAAGTTCAACTGTATACCAATCAGCAAGCGCTTCAGCAGCAGGTATCAAATAGCGGTACCAATCTCCATTGCTAAAGGCTTCTTCGAGCTTGCGCAGGCTAACCGCATCGCGTAGCGTAAAACGCCCGTTTTTGGTGCGTCTGAGGTTGATTAAGGTGGCTCCTGAGCCCATTTCTTCGCCTAAGTCATGTGCCAGGGAGCGAATATAGGTGCCGGAGGAACAATGAATATCAATGACTGCCTCTGGAGGTTCCCATTCAAGCAATTCAAGTGAATGCACCGTAATCATCCTGGGTTCCATCTCGACTTCTTCACCTGCCCGTGCCATTTCGTAAGCACGCCGACCGTCAATCTTTAACGCTGAGAAAACTGGTGGTATTTGTTCAACTTCACCCACAAATTTACTCAAAGCTTTTTCCAAATCTTCAAACTCAAAATCGAATGCACCACCTTCACTGGTGATTGCACCTTCTGTATCGTAAGTACTGGTGGTCATCCCAAATTTCATGACTGCCTGATAGCGCTTTTCGGAAGTTGACAAGTATTCTGACAGGCGCACAGCAGGCCCAATGAGTACAACCAACACGCCTGAGGCACGTGGGTCGAGGGTGCCCGTATGACCTGCACGACGAATACCAGTTCCTCGTCGTACAACCTGCACAACATCATGCGATGTCATGCCCACGGGTTTGTCTATAACTAAAACGCCAGAAGTTCTGCTTAACATCTTGTCATTTCTTTGTGTGTTTTCTTGGTAATCCATACGCTCACTTACCTTATATTATTGCACATTTATTAAATATGCGTTACTTTCTGTCAAAACTTCCTGAATAACTTTCTCAAATGCTCCTTGCACGTCGGCTCCAGCCGCAGCGGCATGTCCGCCACCGCCAAATTTTGCGGCAAGCTTAGAAACATCCACCCCAGGCACGGATCGCCAGCTAATCTTTACGGACCCTTCGGGTTGTTCAACAAAGATAATCGCCAAAGAAGCACCTTGCATACTTGAAAGCAAATTCACCAAATCGGCATCATCATTGGTTTGATAACCGCTTTTTTTCCGGTCCTCGAGTGACAAAGAAGTCCACACCAGACCATCTTCAAAATGGATTTTTCCCAGCCCTTGCGCCCAATAACGCAGTTCGGCAAGGCTTCGGCTTGATAAGGTTTGGAAATAAACCTCAGGTAAATTGACGCCCATATCCATCATATTGGCAACCGCTCGAAGGGATTTTGGGCTGGTGTTTGACGTGCGAAAACCAAGCGTATCTGCCACGATGCCGGTCATCAGGCATTCCGCGCTGGCTTTGCTCAATGGCAAGCCCCATTCGGGCATAAACTCATAAAGCACCAATGCAGTGGCTTCAAGCTCAGCTTCAACAACATCGATTTTTCCAAAATTGATGTGGCTAATGTGATGGTCGATGACCAAATCAACTTCTCCGACACCATCAAGCACATTGCCCACCCGGGCACGATCCGCGCTATCCACAACGATGAGGTAATCATAAGGCGCTTCAATCTTGTGGCTTACTTCTGTTGCGCCGGTCAAGCCAAAATACTTCGGATCCACATCATCTTGCAAAACGGTTTGCACCTGCTTGCCCTGTTCACGTAAAGCTTGCGCAAGACCCAACATTGACCCAATGGCATCGCCATCCGGGCGGATATGTGCGCTAATGACAATGTTTTGGGCTTGCGCCAATTCAGCACGAATGCGTTCGTGGATAAACTGCTTACTCAATTAAATCTTCTCCATCAGAGGCATCTTCGTCTTCATCTTCAGCCATTTCAGCCTCTTTTTCTTTATTCTCAGCCTGAATTTGTGCAATCAAGGCATCAATACGATCCGCGCGTTGAGGCGTTGGATCCCAAAAGAAACGCAATTTGGGCATAATGCGCAAATCAACTTCTTCAGCAATTTCATATTTCAGGTATCCGGAAGCACGGCTAAGCGCGTCCAGAATTTCATCGGGAGTATAGCTTTCATCAAGCGAAGAAACATAGATATTGGCAAAATCGAGTTCACGGTCCACGCGAACATCGGTAACCGTAACATCCATCAAACGGGGATCTTCAATTTTAGTCAGTAAAACAACCGATAAAACTTCCTTTATGCGGTCGTTAATTCTTTTCATGCGTAGTGGTGGGGGCATTTTTTACTCCTTCCAGTTCTATCCGCCAAATTTTTCCAAGACATAAGCCTCAAGCACATCGCCGACCTCAAAATCGGTGAAATCTCTCAAGGTGATGCCACATTCCATGTTTTCACGCACTTCGCGTACGTCTTCTTTTTCGCGCTTGATTGAGAGGATGTCCGAATCAGCAATTTCCTCACCATTGCGCAAAACACGAATTCGGGCATTGCGCAAAACATGCCCAGAGGCAATGCGACAACCCGCCGCAGTTCCGCCTTTAGAGACTTTAAAGAGCGCTAAAACATTGGCACGTCCGATGACCTTCTGTACCATTTCAGGTTCAAGCAAACCATGCAATGCTTTTTCAACATCCTCAGTCAAACGGTAAATAATATTATAGAGCCTAATTGAAACGCCTTCAACTTCGGCCAGGCGCTCTGCACCTTGGTCAGTGCCAACAGCGAAGCCCATCACGATAGCATCAGAAGCAGCAGCCAGCATAACGTCACTTTCAGTTACGTTGCCGGTTTCCGCATGCAACACACGGATGCTAAGGTCTTTTTCTTGCTCACCAATCTTATCGAGCTCATTAATAATCGGTTCCAAAGAGCCTTGCACGTCAGCTTTCAAAATCAAACGCAGTTCCTTAGCCTCACCAGACTTGAAACGCTTAAACAGCTCTTCAAGGGTAACGCGTTTAACGCTTCGTTTGGCTTCTCGTTCTGCTTTGCGTTCAGCAACGATGTTGCGTCCTTCACGGTCATTTGCCACCACCTCAAAAAGATCACCAGCACTTGGCAAGGCGTTCAAGCCCATCACAACCACCGGCGTTGAAGGTCCGGCTTTGTAAACCCGATTGTGGCGTTGGTCAAACATGGCTTTTATGCGCCCTGTACCTTCGCCAGCAACCAAAACATCACCCACTTTTAGCGTCCCATTTTGCACAAGCAAGGTTGCCATTGGACCGGTGGTACGGTCGAGCTGGGCTTCGACCACCGTTCCCAAGGTTTTGCCCTTTGGATTGGCTTTAATGGTGATATTATCGGCAACCAGCAAAATGGTCTGAAGCAAATCTTCAATACCTTCTTTGGTTCTTGCCGAAACTGGCATCACAAAAGTATCGCCTTCCCATTCGTCAGGCTGCAAGCCGATATCAGCAAGTTGTGTCTTTACGTGGTCAAGGTTGGCATCCGGGCGGTCGATTTTATTCAATGCCACAACGATTGGTACCTGGGCGGCTTTGGCATGGTTGGCAGCTTCGCGTGTTTGTGGCTGCACGCCATCATCCGCAGCGACCACTAAAACCACAATATCGGCGCCTTGGGCACCACGTGCGCGCATGGATGAAAACGCAGCGTGACCAGGCGTATCCAGGAAGGTAATCAGGCGGCCATCATGCACAATTTGGTAAGCGCCAATGTGTTGGGTAATGCCGCCGGCTTCGCCACCCGCAACATCCGTTTGGCGAACAGCATCCAGCAAGGATGTTTTTCCATGGTCAACGTGCCCCAGGATGGTAATAACTGGTGGGCGCACCACAAGATCTTTGGGGTCTTCATCCATAATCAAGCGACGCCAAAGTGGCAACTCACCAAGCTCTTCAACAGCTTCTTCTTCTTGTTCAAGCTGAGGCTCAAAACCCAGTTCTGTGGCAACCACAGCAGCAGTATCAAAGTCAATCTGCTGATTGATGCTCGCCATAACACCGTTGGCCATCAAAATCTTAATAACCTGCACAGCGCTGGTATCCAACATAGTGGACAGCGTGCGCACGGTCATACTATACGGGAGTTGAATAATTTTCTCTTCTTTGCTCATGAATACCTCCGATTTCTCCAAACCATCCAGGGCTGAGCGATGAGCAAACGAAAACGACTTATGCTGTTTTTTTCATTAGCTCAGTTCGGTTTCTGACGCGTTTTCTTTGTTTATGAGGATTTCTGCCTCCGCGTCATCGTCCAGGGTTTCCATAAAGCTTTGTAAAACAGCTTTGTTTTGCTCATGGATGGTGGTCCTTAATGCTTTTTCTATGCGGCCTTTTAAGCCAAGTTCCCAGCAGCTTTTTCGGTCATGCAAATAGGCTCCACGACCGGGCAACTTGCCGCTTGGGTCAACCTGCACTTCGTCGCCTGTTCTTACTAAACGAATGAGCGTTCGCTTGGCAAGCACTTGACGACATCCAACGCAAGTGCGCTGGGGAATATGTTTAGGTTTCTTACTACGTTTTGTTGCCACCTTTACACTTTTAAAGGTTTATTGTCTTACCAATTTTCCCAATCATCTTCATCGCGGTATTTAAACTGCTTGAAGGTTTGGTCTTCATCCGGGTCATACTCAATAGTATAACTTCTCTTCTTCTTCGCTTTCTTCTTTTTACCACCGGTCATTAGGATATGCTCCTCATCATCTTCACGGACAGGTTTAATCTTGGTTGACTCCAGGCTAAAGAGTTCAGCGAATGATTTTTCTTCTTCGTCTTCTTCCACAACAGGCTCGGGTTCTGGTTCCTCTTCTGGTAGTTCCTCAGGTTCTTCAGGCAGGTCAAGTTCAACCTCAGGTTCTTGAGGTGTTTCAACTTCTACCTCAGGTTCAAGGGCAACTTCAGCCACGGGCTCAGCTTCACTTTCTGGCACCTCAACTACCTCTGGTTCAGGGAAAGTTACCAAGGGGATGGCTTCCATAATGTTTTCAAAAGATTTAGGACCAATGCCTTCATATGCCAAAATGGCATCAGGGTCGAGCATGGTCTGCAACATAAGATCGCCAAAGGTATCCAAACCAGCTGCCTGTAAGAGGATGGTGATGTGTTCCTTAATCTCGGGCACATCCAAAAGGTTCAGTTCAAAGGCACGTGGGTCAATTTCATCACGCAGGCGTTTGATTTCCATGGCTCTTTCGTCTTCGATGAGCTTGCGTTCTTCTTCGCCGCGGCGTTCAAAGCGATCCACAAAACGAGCGATAAGTGTGTTGTCATCCAAACCTAATGGGCGACCTTCTTCTTTCTTTTGAAGGAGTTCATCCACTTTAGCCATGGTTTCAGCTTCACTTTGAGCGTATTCCGCCAACTCTGGATTTTCACGTAATTGAACCAAGGCGCGATGGGCTGCCTCTGGAATACTCATAATGTCAATGCGCCATCCGGTCAGTTTGGCTGCCAGCCTGGCGTTTTGACCTTCGCGACCAATAGCCAAGCTAAGCTGGTCTTCTGCCACAACAACCGTTGCGGTTTTGTTTTCACCAGTGCCATAGTTGAGGTACACGCCGGCAACACGCGCGGGGCTAATCGCCTTGCTGATGTAAACGGCAGTATCCGGGCTCCATTCGATAACGTCAATTTTTTCGTTGTGCAGTTCACGCACAATGGCTTGAATACGCACACCGCGTTGCCCAACACAGGCGCCCACGGGATCGATGCCCATTTGCGTTGCAGAAACAGCCACTTTGGCGCGTTGGCCGGGTTCACGGGCGATGGAGCGGATTTCAACAATGCCATGATAAATTTCAGGCACTTCGGTCTCAAGCAGACGTCGCAAAAAGTTGCGATGAGCGCGTGAAAGCATAATTTCCAAGCCTTTAGGCGAATCTTTCACTTCGTAAACATAAGCGCGGATGCGGTCATGAATTCTAAAACGCTCGCCAGAAATCATGTCCTTGCGTAACATGATGCCTTCAGCCTTAAGGTCCAAACCGATGGTTGCCTGGCGCGGATTAACCGCTTGAACCACACCGTTGGTCACCTCGCCAACCTGCTTGCTAAAGAATTCAAACTGCGCGGCGCGTTCGGCATCGCGAATCTTTTGCTGAATGCCCTGGCGTGCAGTTTGCGCCGCAATGCGACCAAAGTTTTCTGGGGTGCTTTCCACCATCACCAAATCGCCTAATTCGCAATTTGGGTCAACTTTGCGCGCGTCCTCGAGCAAAACTTCAGTGCGCTCATCAAAAATACTATCAGTGACTTCCTTTTGAGCAAACACGGCAATGGTACCTTTATCAAAATCGATATCCACCTGCACATCTTGCGCGGCCGAAGCCCCCACTGATTTTCGGTATGCGGAGACCATCGCTGCCTTAATGGCTTCGATGATAACCTCTTTAGGTAGTCCTTTGTCTTCAAGTATCTCATTGAAGGCTAAAGCAAATTCGCTTTTCATGCTTATTTCTCCAAAAAAACTCTACACTTTCCAGTTAAGAAAAAAGTGGACTACTGCCCACTTCTCGCAACGAAAAGTATGAACCTTACTGAACAAAATAATACCAGAGTGGAGGAGGAAATGCAAGTTTTTGAATGGGTTCAATACATGTGAGACAGTATTGGTGTCAACTCCAGGTGATAT
>ENA-UOOH01000244-UOOH01000244.1-fermentation-metagenome-genome-assembly--contig:-NODE-244-length-66407-cov-5.449693_pt1 | contig 66407 bp, 64 predicted proteins | sample MGYA00245778_ERZ724025 | MGnify/ENA primary metagenome ERZ724025 (study PRJEB28704, sample SAMN03018313) | fermentation metagenome | biome: anthropogenic terrestrial biome; feature: soil; material... | reverse complement strand
ATCAACGGAACGGTCAAGACCGTTCCCTACATTTTATTAATTCTAAGAACATCTATTTGCTTATTCTACGTTCATTTCATATATATTTTTTCGCTGCAATTTGTTCATTAATAATTTTTAGATTTTGATAAAGAAGATGTATTTTTACAGGTGAACTATAACTGGATTTATGAGCTATTTAATAGTTCTGTTTATCATTTATGATAACATCAGGTTTGACATATCACCAGTATTTTCTGTCGAGCACTCTATATTGAATTGCTTCAGCTATATGTTTTTCAGATATATTCTCCGCGCCTTCCATATCTGCTATAGTTCTTGATATTTTCAGTATTTTATTATATGCTCTTGTACTCAATGCTAAATTTTTATATGCATTTTCAAGAAGCTTTAACCCATCCTTTTCAACCTTACAATATTTTTTTATTTGTCTTCCCTTCATTTGAGAATTATATAATATATTTTCATTTTTGAACCTCTCCATTTGTATAGCTCTTGCATATTCAACTCTTTTTCTAATATCCTTTGAGGACTCCTCATTAGTGTTATCATTTATTTCATCAAATTTTACAGGCTCAATTGAAATATGGATATCAATCCGATCTAAAAGAGGGCCTGAAACCTTATTTAAATAATTTCTTATCTGTATTTCGCTGCATCTGCATTCCTTCAACTGATAGCCATAATACCCACAAGGGCATGGATTCATTGAAGCTATAAGCATAAACTTGGATGGATATACATATTTGCCCTTTACCCTTGATATGCACACTATCCCATCCTCCATGGGCTGTCTTAAAGCCTCAAGAGCATCTCTTCTGTATTCCGGAAGCTCATCTAAAAATAATACTCCATCATGTGCTAAGGAAACCTCTCCTGGAATGGGATTACTTCCGCCTCCTATTAATGAAGCAGTAGATAATGTATGGTGAGGACTCCTAAACGGTGGAGCAAGTATAATTCCCCTATATTTATTAGTTAGCCCTGCAACGCTGTATATTTTTGTTACTTCAATTGCTTGTTCATAGTTAAGCTGTGGCAATATGGTAGGTATTCTTTGAGCAATCATTGTTTTGCCGCCTCCAGGAGGCCCTATCATTATCAAATTGTGTGAGCCGCTTGCAGCAACTTCTACCGCTCTTTTTGCTAATTTTTGCCCCTTTACTTCGCTAAAATCTACATCAAAGACATCTTGAGTTATATTTTGATTGAAATCAAAATCAACTTTAGTAATGGGAATATCTTCATTATAGAAGTCTATAATTTCCTTTAAAGTTGAAACTGCATAAACCTCTATATCTGTATTTAATAGGCATATTTCATATTTATTTAAGGCAGGTATAAAAATTTTTTTAAATCCCATATTTTTTGCTTCCAATACCATTGGTAAAATGCCTTTAACACTTCTAATTTCTCCATTAAGTGATAATTCTCCAATAAAAATACAATCCCTTATATCTGCATTTCTAATATCTCCATTGCTTATAAGTATTCCTATTGCAATTGCAAGATCAAGATGAGGGCCTTCTTTTTTTATATCAGCTGGTGCAAAGTTAATAATTATCTTGCTAATTGGAAACTTAATACCAGAATTTTTTATTGCAGATCTAACCCTCTCCCTTGATTCCTTCACAACTACATCAGGAAGACCTACCATATTAAGATTTGGAATTCCATTTTGAATATCAGTTTCAATATCAACTATGATACCTTCAACTCCAATAAGTGAAATTGACTTGACCTTACTAAGCATATAAAATCACCTACCTTCACAAACTAATTATTACCATTAATTTTAATGTATAAACAAAATATGTTCCCATTTTTTCATTTAATTTACTTGACTCAAAAAAAATCACCTTTTGTTATAACAGCTTAAATAGCTTCATCATAACAAAAGGTGATTTTTTTATTAAAATTCCTATTATATGGGGTTTTCAATACAAACATTCATCCAATTGGATGTAGGGACCGATCTTGACCGTTCCGCCCCATAAGCAGTGGAAGAATTTTTATACTACCTATTTAAATATTCAAATGCAAACATCGATTGAAGAGCACAGCCTATAGGAAGACAAGCCTCATCAACATCAAAATAGCTTCCATGAGCTGGATTTACAATCCCTTGGTTTATGTTTCTGCAGCCCAATTTATAATAAAAGCCAGGTACCTCTTGTGTATAATATGCGAAGTCTTCCACAGTCATATTTGGGCATTCCAGCTTCACTATCTTAACGTCTTCACTATGCCCAAATACTTTATATGCAAAGTCATATAAGTCATCATCATTTTCAAAAGATGGATAGCCATCAACAAAATCAACTTTTCCAAGGCCTCTAAACATTGATGCAGTAGATTCAACAATTGTTTTTATTCTGTCTTGAAACCTTTGTCTATTTGCTGCTCCAAATGATCTTAATATCCCTTCCATAGTAACTTCCCCACAAATAATATTTTCAGCTGTACCTCCATTAATTTTACCAATAGATATAGCTGCACTATCTAGAGGAGAAAGCTCCCTTGAGACAAGCATTTGAAGAGAATCAATTATCTTTGATGCAATATATATTGCATCAATACTATTTTCAGGGTGAGCACCATGAGCACTTTTGCCCTTTACTTCTATTTTAAATGGATTTGAAGCTGCATTAACCACACCTTTTCTAAATCCTATTGTTCCAGTGTTTAAATTCTCATCCACATGAAGCGCTATAACTGCCTGTACATCTTTAAGAGCTCCATACTCAATCATGTCCTTAGCGCCACCATCAGTTTCCTCTGCAGGCTGAAATATAAACCTAACTTTGCCATTTAGTTCACTTTCAATATTTTTTAATATTAAAGCGCTTCCAATTTGAATAGCTGTATGTGCATCATGGCCGCAGGCATGCATAACTCCATTAATTTTAGACTTATATGAAACATCCTTCATATCTTGAACTGGAATTGCATCCATATCAGCTCTAAGGGCTATTCCTCTTCGTCCGCTTCCTATTTCAGCCACTATTCCATTGTTTTTAAATCTTTTATAGCTTATGTCAGCTTCTTTTAAAATACTTTCAACCAGGTTGGCTGTAAAAAATAAGTCTCTGCCAAGTTCAGGATGCATATGAAGCTTCCTTCTTATTTTCACCATTGTATTGTAGTATTTATCAGCCTCATAAAAAAAATCATACATATTATTGCCCCCAATTGTTATTATTTAGTAAGCATCTTAAAGTAGTGCCAGGCACGTGACATATGGCAAGTAGGGAGCGGTCTTGACCGTTCCGCCCCCACGATTCCGTGCATTCCCCAGAGGGACGGTCAAGACCGTCCCCTACAGCTTATCTGGCATTTTAATCCTTAGAACATCTTTTCAAACGGGAAAAGTGAATGGAATATATTTTCCTTATCGCAGTGATGTATTAAATCTAAATTTTTAATATGTGACGGAGAGGTACTCCTTATATGTCATATGTCAAGTGTCTGGCACTTTTGGGATCTAAATTTTAATGATTTCATAATAATATTTTTTTTCAATAGCATATACATATTGGCTTTCACAATAAATTGTAGCCGTTTTTAATACTCTATAAGCATTTTTATTTTCCCCTAAATTATTTAATAAATTTATGAGACAAAGGTAACTCTTTAAATAATCCTTTTTTAATCTAATACAATTAACAAAACAATCTGCAGCTTTTTTGTTTTCGTTTATTTCAATATAGGACACCCCAAGATTATAATAAGCAATATAAGAATTTAACCCATTTCTTATTGATAATTTAAAACATTCTACTGCAAATTCATATTGCCCTTCAGCACAATAAGTTAAAGCAATATAATAATAAAAAAGTTTTAAATTATTTTTAAATAGCTCATAAATTTTTTTTCTTGCTTTATATATCTTATTTTCTTTAATTAAATTTATTATTTCCTGTGTCCCTTCCATTATTATAAAACCCCTTTTAAAGTCTTTTCATTTTTAAATCTTTTCATTGGAATAGCAGTAAGCAGTCTTGACCATTCCTAAAGATTTAATTCTTTATGATTATTAACTTTAAAAGGGGTTTTTATTCCTACTTGTTCCTTAAATTATTGGCAATTTGCCACATTTCATCTCCTGTTTTAACTGATTTAGAATTCATTGAATAGGTTCTTTGAGCAATAATCATATCTGTAAGTTCTTTTGCAATGTCCACATTTGACTGCTCTAAGAAACCCTGTTTAATACTTGAGTTTGAATTTTTAGGTGCCTCATCTGTTTGATAAATATTCCCACAGCTTTGAACAAGTTTATCTCTGTCTACGAAAGAATAAGTATTGATTTTTCCAATAGACTTATTTTTAACATATATTTCTCCATTTTCATTAATAGAAAAATCATCACTCATAGCATTCCTGTTATAATTTTCTACTTCTAACTTCATTCCTGTATTATGAACAATATTTTTATCCTTATCCAGTGAAAAAGCTCCATCCTTAGTGTAAAAATATTCCCCATTGCTGCCTATAAGCCTAAAAAGTCCATCACCTGTTATTGCTAAATCAGTTTTCATCCCTGTTTCCTTCAAAGCACCCTCTGATGTATTTGCAACTATAGCACTAGTCCTGCTGCCGCTTCCCTCCAATAACTTGTCCCTGTTATCCGAAGTAATTGGGCATCCCTTCCTATTCATTTTGCTGTAAAATATATCATTAAAATCCATTTCAATTTTTTTATATCCATTAGCATTGACGTTAGCAATGTTATTTGCTATGGAATCCATTTTATTTTGACTTGTAAAAAGACCTGATTTCCCATTGCTTATAGTTCTAATCATAAATCTTTCCCTCCATCTACCTTATGCTTCCAACTTCATTTACGGCCTTACCAATAGTTTCATCTATCTGCTGAAGTACCTTTTGGTTGGATTCATAACTTCTTGAAATAGTTAGCATATCTGTAATAGCTTCAATTGCATCTACATTTGACCTTTCAACAAAGCATTGATGGATTTTAGCAGTGCCATTATAAGCAAGCTGCCCATTTGAAGTATATGTATTTTCTGCATTTTTAGTAAGTGCCTTGCTGTCTTGAAAGTGGCTTATGCAAAATTTAGTTCGCCCATTTACACTGTCAAAATAGCCGTCATTTGATATTTTAAAATCTGGATTAGATACCCTTATTTCAGCTTTACTGCCATTTGGATCCATTCCTATAACCCTTAATCCATCACTGTTTGTAAGGTAACCATTCTCATCTATTTTAAATCTTCCATCCCTTGAATATTTTTCATTTCCATTCCCATCTGCTAAAGTAAAAAATCCATCCCCTTCTATTGCAAAATCAAGGTTTCTTCCTGTTTCTTCTAAAAAGCCCTGTTCAAAAGAAGTCACTACCTCATCGATTCCAACCCCAAATCCCATACTTCCAATCTTTCTTTTAAACGGTTTCCCTCCTACATACTTGTCCTTATTAACAAGCATAACCTCTTCAAAAGGTTTCGTTATTACCTTATCCCTTTTAAAACCTATAGTATTCATATTAGAAATATTATTGCTTAGCGCTTCCATTTGAGCCTGCTTTGTTATCATGCCGCTTGCTGATGAGTACAAACCTCTTACCATAACATCGCCCCCTATTTTTTATTATTTTCAAAAAGATCATAAGCCTTAATTTTATCAACATATTCCATTCCCATTTCTCTAGCTTTAGTTTCAATTTCTTTTTGAGTTAAACCCTTCGTGCTGCTTTTACTAATTGAATTAATTATAGAAAATACAATTGTAATAATAATAATTCCGGTACCAAATCCTATTAAAAAATTAGTATTTTTAAAATAAAAAACTATCTTTTTATTTGCTTTTTTAACCCAATTCTTAATTGTATTTCACCCTTTCCAATTTTTAGTATTGAGCTTATCTCATCAATGGATTTACCTTCATTATAAAGCTTATAAATGGTTTCATCTATATTATTTTCAGAATTTTTTGTTTCATCGTTATCAATTTTTTCATCTATATCACTTTCAACACTCTTTGCTGCATCATTATTAATTTTTTCATCTGTATTATTTTCGGAACTCTTTGTTTCGCCGTTATCAATTTTTTCGCCTACATCACTTTCAGAGCTCTTTGCTTTGCTATTATCAACTTTTTCATCTATATCACTTTGAGCACTTTTTGTTTCAGTATTGTTAATTTTTTCAGAACTTTTTGTTTCGTCGTTGCTAATTTTTTCATCACTTTTTATTTTATAGCTATTGATTTCTTTATTAATTTTTAAATTGAAAATTATATCATTAGTATTCTTGTCCAGCTTTTCATCAAGCAGCACTATTGATTGTTCAAGGTAATCCATTCTTTGCTGTATATCGCTGGTTTTATCTATAATATTTTCATAATTTTTTTCCACATTCATAGTTTCGCTAGTATTTACATCATCTTTATGATTTTGCGGTTCAAAATAATCATAAAAATCAGTATTATTATCTGCTTTTCCTACTTTTTTTCCAGCAATTATTATAATAATGCCTATCAAAATCAATATATAATAATACATATTTCCTCCAAATTACAGGTCATTTTCGCTATGTAAAATATGCAGCCTATAATTATAAATATTTTAATTTTTTCATATTTTCCCTAAGCCTTAATATTGCTCTGCTGTGAAGCTGTGATACCCTTGATTCAGAGATGTTTAAAACCTTTCCAATTTCTTTTAAAGTAAACTTTTCATAATAATAAAGGTTTAAAATTAATTTATCCTTTTCAGTAAGCATATCTATTGCTTTTTTAAGCATTTCAGTTTGTTCCCTTTCTTCTGCCATCACATCGGGCTGGGGACTTTTTTCATCAACTATTACACTTTTTAGTTGTACCTCTTCATCATCAGTTCTAAAAAAAACTTCATCTAAGGATATAAGAGAAATATAATTTATGTACCCTTCTATATTTTTAACATCTTCAACAGTTATTTTCATCTTGTCGGCAATTTCTTCATCTGTTGGCTCTCTTTTTAATTCCTTCTCAAGCTTTTCCCGTGCAGTATTTAGTGAAGAAAATTTTGAAAATGCACTTTTAGGTATCCAGCTGATTTTTCTCAGTTCATCAATAATAGAACCTTTTATCCTTAATGTGGCATATGTCTCAAATTTTAGCCCCTTTGACGGGTCAAACTTCTCTATAGCATCAATAAGACCTAATATCCCAAAACTTACAAGGTCTTCATATTCAATTCCAGGGGGTTTCCCAATAACAAGTCTGGAAGCTATATATTTTACATAAGGGATGTATTCAACAATCATTTCATCCCTTTGCTCATCATTATTATAGCATTTCATCAAAATTACCTCCTACTTGTTTGCCTTTATTAATTCCCTTGACTTCATAAATATATAGCTTATTATCTTGTCTCTTGTCCTATTATCAAGTTTTACATATTTTAAGGATACCCTGTACTGCTTAGAGTTTTCATCTTTTTCACATCTTATGGATACTGCTAAAAGATCAAGAGTCTCACCTATATCCATTTCCAAAATCACATATCTCCCTGCAGCAATATTTTCGTTTGTTATGATTTTAACTCCACCGCCGCTTATATCAATAGTTACAGAAGTCTTCAGCTTAGAAAATATTTCAGCTGGAACATTATGAATAGATTTATAATGCTTCCCAAGAGGCAGCGAGCTGTATTTTATAGGCTCGGCTATAGTCAGCCTGTAATATTCCCTTCTTTGTACTTTCATGACACTATACGGCATAGAAATAATTGATAAATTAATGTTATTTTCTTTTTTATGACCTATTATTTTTGAACTACAGGCAAAAACTTCATCATCATTAGATATAAGGAACTCTATATCAGTATCATGCAAAAGTAAAAACGGCGCATCAATTAAAAAGCAGTTCTCTTTAATATCCTGAATCCTGCAATTATATTTTTTATTGTGATTAATTACTTCAATTTTTTGATTAATAGACATTTTAATTTTAATATCTGCCATAACTACCTCCTAATTGCCTTGAAAAGGTTATTAAAGAAACCCGTTATTGAATTGTTGGATACTTTCTCTGTGTTGCCAATAATTGAATTGGAAATCTTTTGAATGCAAAGTGCTATTTCACTATTTGGATACAGTTCTATAAAAGGTTTTTGCTTAATAACTGAATTTCTTACCTTATTATCTTTTATTAAATATCCTAAAAAGTTAATATCAATGTTTAAAAATTTTTTTGAAATATTTTTTAGTGTAGTAAAAGTTCTCATTGCATTTACTAAATTTGAAGCCATATTAATAACTATATCAAGATTTTTATCAATATTATTTTTGTTTATTACTTTTATTAAGCTGTATGCATCTGTAAGAGCTGTAGGCTCCTCATTAGTTACAATTATAACTTCATCTGCATATTCAATAAATCTAATTACATTAGGTGAAATCCCTGCTCCCGTATCTATAATCAGTATATCAATATCGCTTACTTTGGAAAATTCCCCAAGTAATTTATTTCTTTTTTCATCATCAATTTCATCAAACTCTTTAAATCCTCTTCCACCTGCAAACAGTTTAATTCCATAAGGGGTATCAACTTCAATGTCCTCAATAGTCTTGTCATCAAATAGCAAATCATATATGCTGTAGTTTGCTTTTACGCCTAATAAAATATCTACATTTGCCATTCCAAAATCAGCATCCAAAATAGCAACCCTTAATCCTCTTTTTTGGAAGGAAATAGCAAGATTTACAACTAAATTTGTTTTCCCCACTCCGCCTTTTCCGCTTGATACAGTAATAACTCTAAATTTTGATGAACGGCTGTTATCCTTTTTATTATTCACCATTGATCTTAATTTTTCTGCCTGATCCTTCATTGCTCTGCCCCCATAATTAGATTAAACAGCTTTTCCGTTTTAGCTTCTTGTATGTCATCAGGAACATTTTGACCTGTAGTTAAAAATGATACTGGAACATTTGCATAATAAAGTGATGCTAATATAGAGCCACAGGTATCTGTTTCATCTATTTTTGTCAGTATAAGGCTTGTATATTTTATTATTTTGTAGTCATTAGCAATCCTTTTTATATCCTTACATTTTGTAGTCATACTTAAAACAAGGTGGATTCCATCAGGTTTTAATGCATCTATGTACTGCCTTATTTCAGAAACCTGCATTGCGTTTTTGCTGTTTCTTCCAGTAGTATCTATAAAAATCAAATCACAATCTTCCATAGTCTTCATAACTTCAGGAATATCCTTAACTGTAAGTATCACACCAAAAGGAGCTGAAAGGATATTGGCATATATTTTAAGCTGTTCCACAGCACCAATTCTATATGTATCTATAGTAATAAGTCCAACTTTTTTATTTTTATATAATGAGTAAAGGCCTGCAAGCTTTGCAATAGTAGTTGTTTTACCAACCCCTGTTGGTCCTATTAAAACATGGACTCTTCCATTAATTCCTGTATCAGTCTTAATAATATTTTTTATAATATTATTAACTTCTTCTTCAAATTGCTTTGAATTAGTCCTTAAGTTTTTTCCGCCTTTAGCCTTAACTTTGGAGTAAATATCTTCAATTATTTCATCGGGAATATCATTTTCTAATAACTTTTTATTTATTGTTAACTTTTTCCCCTTGCTTTTTTTTGTATTATCCACTACTTCTGACTGCTTGGATAACAAATTAGCCATCATAGATTTTAATTCATCCATTTCATTTCTTAATTCATCTTTTTTTATTATTTCTTCATTATTTTTCTTGGGTTTGTCGTCTGCTGCTGCAGTTACTTCATACTTTTTATGCCTAAAAAAACCCTTAATGCCCTTTTCCCTTATTTTTCTTTGGCTTACAATAACAGCTTCATTTCCTAATTCATATCTTATTTTTATCATTGCTTCGTTCATATTATCAACTATATACCTTTTTATAATCATTAAATGGTCACCACCCCAACTGTTTCTATCTGAATATCTGTTGGTATTTCATTCATAGAAATAACACGAATATTTGGAAAAACTATCTCTGTAAGCTTTCTAAAAGCAGGTCTTATCCTTGGAGAGCATAATATTACAGGCTGGTTATTGTTAAATTCTGATGCACTGATTTTTTTGTTTATTTCCTCAAATAATTTCCTTGTTGTATCAGGATCAAGTACAGGATATGAACCCTGAAAAGATTTTTGAATATTGCTGTCTATTAATTGCTCCACATCAGGATGAAGCGTAATAACCTTAATTGTGTTATTATCATCTACCAAATCCTTGCATATGGTTCTTCCTAATGAAAATCTTACATACTCCGTAAGTACCTCAATATCCTTTGTATTTACAGCATTGTCAGCCAAGCTTTCCAAAATAGTTACTAAGTCTCTAATAGGTACTCTTTCTTTAAGTAAATTTTGTAAAACTTTTTGAACTTCCCCAAGGCTTAACAAATTAGGTATAAGCTCCTCTACAACTGCGCTGTAATTTTCCTTTAAATTATCAATAAGCATTTTTACTTCTTGTCGCCCTAATAGTTCATAAGCATGCTGTTTAATTATTTCAGTCAAATGAGTAACTAAAACAGTAGTAGGATCAACTACCGTAATTCCAAGAAGCTCTGCATCCTCTTTCTTGCTGTCAGGAATCCAAACTGCAGGAAGTCCAAAGGTAGGATCCACAGTTTTTATACCGTCAATTGGAACTCCCTCTCCAGAAGCATCAATGGCAAGATAATGATTGCATAATATTTCGCCCTTAGCTACTACAGTTCCTTTTATTTTAATTGTATATTCGTTTGTAGCAAGCTGCAAATTATCCCTAATCCTTATAGGCTGAACTATTATTCCCATTTCAATAGCACATTGTCTTCTTACTCCAGCTATTCTATCAAGTAAGTCACCGCCAGCTGAAACATCAGCAAGTGGAATAAGACCATATCCAATTTCGATTTCAAGAGGTTCTACATTTAATAAGCTCATTACATTTTCTGGCTCTTTCCTCTCCTTCGCTATTTCAGAGCTTGCTTCCTCAGCACCCTTCATATTGCTGCCTGTCTTTTCTCCCTTTGATAAACTATGGCCATAAGCGCCGCAAAGGGCAGCAAGTGGAAGAAAAATATACCATGGCATTGAAGGAATAAGGCCCATCAAAACTAAAAAGCCACTGGTTATATATAGTGCAGTAGGATAAGCTGTAAGTTCTTTTGAAAACTCTTCTCCAAGATTTGATTTGGATGAAGAACGGGTTACTATAATACCAGATGCAGTTGAAATTAAAAGTGAAGGTATTTGCGATACAAGAGCGTTACCAACAGTTAAAAGTGCATATCTTTTTAATGCATCCATGGCACTAAGTTTTAAAAATAAAGTTCCAATTAAAAGTCCGCCAAGGAGATTAACAACAACTATAATTAAACTTGCAATTGCATCTCCTTTAACAAATTTGCTGGCACCATCCATTGCGCCATAAAAGTTTGCTTCCTCCTGAAGATCTTCTCTTTTTTTCCTTGCTTCTGATTCACTAATTATTCCAGCATTTAAATCAGCATCGATGCTCATTTGCTTGCCTGGCATTGCATCAAGTGCAAATCTTGCAGCAACCTCAGCAACCCTTCCAGAACCGTTAGTAATAACAACAAATTGCACAATAGTTATTATTATAAATACAATAAAACCAACCACATAATTATTACCAACAACAAAGCTTCCAAACCCTTCAATTATAGGAGTAGCTGTAGCTGTGCTTAAAATCAGCTTAGTAGCAGCAACGTTTATTCCTAATCTAAAAAGAGTTGTAATTAGTAGTAATGTTGGGAAAATAGAAAGTTCCAGTACACTTTTGGTAAACATAGTTAAAAGCAAAACTACTATTGAAAAAGCTATATTAAATGCAATTAAGAAATCCAATACTCCAGTAGGTATAGGCAAAATCATCATTAAAACTATAAGAATTACTAAAATAGGTACTATTACATCTTTATTCTCTTTTATATTAAACTTATTCTTTGCCATATTATTCACCTTCACATTTTCTTTAAGCTATATACATAAGCAATTATCTCGGCTACAGCCTGATAAAGTTCTATTGGTACCTCTTCATCAAGTTCGACTTTGGAAAAAAGCTGTCTTGCAAGCGGCTTATTTTCAACAATAGGGACATTATTTTCTCTAGCTATCTTTTTAATCCTCTGTGCAACAACATCTGCGCCTTTTGCTACAACTTTAGGTGCTGAATTCTTATCTTTATCATACTTTAAAGCCACAGCAAAATGTGTTGGATTTGTAACGACCACGGTAGCTTTAGGAACCTCATGCATCATCCTATGCATGGCCATTTCCTTTTGCCTTTGCCTTTGCCTTGACTTAATAAGAGGATCTCCTTCTGACTCCTTATATTCCTCTTTAACTTCCTCCTTTGTCATACGCATATCCTTTTTATATTGTCTTTTTTGAAATATATAATCAGCAAGTCCAATTATTAGCATTACAGCAACAAACCTTACAAGCTGAGAATCCAATAAATCTTTAGCAAAAGGAAATATCCCATTGATATTTAAATCAGAAGTTTTCATTATATCAAATATTTTCCCCTTTAAAAAGCTTATTGCTACATATGATAAAAGAGCAATTTTTAAAATTGATTTTAAAAGTTCAACAAGTGTCCTCTTATTAAAAAATCTTTTAAACCCTTCTGCAGGATTTATTCTTTCTAATTTAGGTTTAAGCGGCTCATTTGTCAGTATAAAACCGCTTTGCCCAACATTTGATACAATACCTACCACCATAACAGTTAACATAATAGGTAATGCTGCAATGAAAATATTTTTAAATATATATATAAAAATTGTCGGCGTATTTTCCATATTTATTGGATTTTTTTTAATCATATTTAAACAATTAGTTATTAATGGAATCCCATTATAAAAAATTTTATCACCATATAAAATTAGAACTGCACATGCAGCCATTAATGTCATTGCAGAATTTAAATCTGCACTTCTAGGAACTTGTCCTTTTTTCTTTGCATCATCTAACCTTTTATAAGTAGGCTCCTCTGTTTTATCATCTGTTCGGGAGATAAAAAGAAAAGGAAGTGCCTTTAATACTTTCATAAGGTCAGTTGACATACCTTCAAAAGCTTTTACATAAACTTTTGAAAGCCCTGGAAGTATAGCAGCTATTGCAAGCAAAACTAACATAAATTTAATTGGCATTCCAAGTATGAATACATTTATTTGCGGTACAGATCTTGAAATAAGTCCAAGTGTAAAATCTGTAACAAATAAAACAATAATAATAGGTGCAGCAAACTGTAATGCAATTACAAAGCTTTTTGAAAACACTGACATAATAACCTTAAAAGACATCGAATTTATGTGGAAAACCCCCGCAGGAACAACTTCAAAGCTCCGTATCACTGCTGATATTATTACATGATGAAAGTTAAAGGCTAAAAAAATTACTATAGCAAACCAATTAAAAAATCTCTCAAAAGGTGTTGATACTGATGATGTAGAAGGATCATAATACTGTGCCATAGCAAAACCAGCTTGAAAATCAATAAGCTGTCCTGAAGTCCTTACAGCATTAAATATAAGCGTTGCTGTAAAACCAATTGATACTCCTACTATTATTTCTTTAAAAATTACTATAACAAAATCAATGTTATTTGATGGCAAAACAACATCTTGAAGGCTTATTATGCTGCTTATGATTACGCCAAGAAGCATGGATAAACCTGCTTTAAAAAGCTTAGGGATCTGCTTCACAGAAAATATTGGAGAAGACATAAGCATTGCACTAACTCTAACTGTACAGAAGAAAAATATCAAGAAATCTCTTTGCATTAAGTTTCACCTATTTCACTACATATATAATGCTGTTAATCATATACTCAGTAAAGTTAACAAGAGTTCTTACCATCCAAGGTCCTAAAATCAAAAAAACTATTACTATTGCAATCATCTTAGGAACAAAAGTAAGTGTTTGCTCCTGAATCTGCGTTACTGCCTGAAGTATGCTTACAAGAAGACCAACAAGCATAGAAACAATGAGTACTGGCGCTGCAACCTTAAGAGCTGTTAAAAGGCTCTCTTTAGCAATAGAAATCAAAAAAGTATCTGTCATCTAATCACCTACCCCTACATAAAACTTTGTAATAAAGACTTAACAACAAGGTTCCATCCATCTGCAAGTACAAAAAGCAGCAGTTTAAAAGGCAATGATACTGCAACCGGCGGAAGCATAAACATTCCCATAGACATCAATATACTTGCAACAACCATATCTATTATTACAAATGGTATGAAAATCAAAAATCCCATTTGAAAGGCAGTTTTAAGTTCGCTAATTGCAAATGCTGGAACTAATATTCTAAATGGAACTTCATACCTGTCCTTAGGGCGCTCTATGTTAGCTGATTTATAAAATAAGGCCAAATCTTTCTCCCTGGTTTGTTTAAGCATAAAATCCTTCAAAGGTTTGCTTCCATTTTTAATTGCTTGCTCCTGCGTAATAGTCCCATTCACATAGGGCTTAATTGCATCCTGATTAATTTTATTATATGTAGGTGTCATAATAAACATTGTCATAAAAAGTGCAAGACCTATTAATACCTGGTTTGGCGGAGATTGCTGTGTAGATAGTGCACTTCTTACAAATCCTAAAACCACAATAATTCTTGTAAAAGATGTCATTAATGTAAGTATGGCTGGAATAAATGTAAGAGTAGTTAAAAGGATTAATATCTTAACATTATCAACATATTCCTTAGGAGTTTTGGCATCATCTACTGTAATTGATACTTTAGGTATTTGAAAGTCAGTTGGAGCAGCCTTTGCCTTATATGCTGTTGCTGTTAAAAATAACAATGTTAATAGAATTATTTTACTGTACTTATATATTTTATAATTTTTCTTTTTTTTCATTAATATTCCATCCCTTTAGAAAATTAAATTTATTATTTTGCCCATTGCTATCCTTAATTTTTTCAGCTACAGATTCATCAAGCTCTTTCAGTATTTGAACCCCTTTTTCTCCTCCGGACATAAGGTAGGGCTTGCCATCAACTAAGACAATTGCAATATAGGAGTTTTGGCTTAATGAAACTTTTTCAACTACTTTTATTAGCTTGCCTTGACTAAGTTTTTTTGCATACTTGCCGCCATATTTTAAAGTTATATAAATAAGAAGTATAACTAAAGGTAAAAAAATTAAAAAGCCCATCATATCTGCAGTAGTAAAACTATCCATTTATTCACCCTCTAATAGCTTATAAGGATATCTCTTATATAAACGTTTGTAATCCTGCCAGTTGTCATAATATCATTAATCTTAGTTATCAATTCACTTACAATTTTTGATAGGTTTTGAGCATTATTAATTTCTTCCGATTTTTTATTCATTATGGTTAAATTTATAATCTGCCTTATTTGAGGTATTTTTGTGGTTATTTCCTTTTCTAATTTTTTTTCTTTACTATCAAAGGCAATAGAAACTTTTATTTTTGCATAAGCTCTTTTATCAGTATCTGAAAGATTTATAACAAATTCATCAAGATCAACTGTTTTTTCATCTGCTGCTGCTCTTACATTGACAGTATTGGCAGCAGCAGCAGGTGCACTTTGAGCTTTATTTTTATCACCATTAATGTACATAAATACAAAAAATGAAAGCATCAAAACAACAATTGCTATAGTAATAATAAGAAGTATCATTACTGGTTTATTTGATGACTGTTTTTTATCTAAACCATTTACTGATTCATTTATTTGATTTGGATTTTGACTGCTCACTTATTTCCACTCTCCTTATCAGGCGTCACAATTAGAATATTAACTCTCCTGTTATTTTTTCTTCCCTCATTGGTATCATTTGTATCTATAGGCTTATACTCTCCGCACCCTACTGCTGTAAATCTTTTACCCTCTAATTTTTCTGTATCTGTAAAATGTCTTACAACTTTAACAGCCCTATCAGTTGAAAGTTCCCAATTTGATTGATAATAGCCGGAACTAATAGGGAGATTATCTGTATGCCCTTCAACAACTACATCATTAGGAAACTTGTTTAAAAGTTCCGCGACCTTTTTCAAAATCGGTATGCTTTCAGGTATTAAATCAGCCCTACCTGATTCAAACAGCACGTTTTCTTTTAATTCAATTACAACACCCCGGCTTTCCTGTCTTATTTGTACTTTTGCCTCCATGTTGTTATCCTGCATATATTTTAAAACCTGTTTGTACATTTTTTCATTTTCTGTACCTGCATACTCTGGAGAACCTTCCATTGGCATGCTTCCATTATCTGAAGAATCAAACACGCCATTTTCCCCTCCTCCAAAAGCTCTTGACATTGACATGGATACTGATTTAAATTTTGCAGCATCTATTGATGCAAATGAATATAGCAGGACGAAAAAGCATAAAAGATTGGTTACCATATCAGAGTAAGTTAAAATCCATGCCGACTCTAATGGTTCACTTTTTTTCTTTCTAGCCATTTACATTCACCTCATTTCCATCAGCAGTCTGCTTTAAATATGTAATTCTTTCATCTGGTGATAAATAAGTTTTAAGCTTTTCTTCAACAATCCTTGGATTTACTCCTGATTGTATTGAAATAATACCATCAATCATCATTTCTCTTCTGTTTGTTTCCTCATCACTTCTTATCTGAAGCTTGTTTGCAAGAGGTAAGAAAACCAAATTTGACATAATAGAACCATAAAATGATGTAATAAGAGCTACAGACATCATTGGACCTAATTTAGCCTGGTCATTTAAATTACGAAGCATTGCAATAAGACCTATAAGAGTCCCAAGCATTCCATAAGCAGGAGCCAAGCTTGACCATGTTTTAAATACATTTATTGGACCATCATGTCTTCTTTCAGTTTCATCAATTTCAAGTTCAAGTATTTCTTTAATAGTTTCAGGTTCAATTCCATCCACAACCATTTGTATTCCTGATTTCAAAAAGTCATCATCGATGTTTTCGATTTCGTTTTCAAGAGATAGAAGCCCTTCCTTTCTTGCCTTCTTTGAAAGCCTGACGAACTGACTTATAAGCTCATTAGCTGGAACCTCCTTAGAAATAAAAGCATTGTGCAGCGCAGCAGGTACCCGCTTTAGCGTTTCAGGCGGAAAGCAAATAACAATTGACATAAAAGAACCTACAACCGTTATAAAAATAGATGGCGTATCATAATAAGCTTTCATAGCCTGAATGGGGTCATCTTGACCCCACATCATACTAATTAAAATGGCAGCAACTCCACATATTAGCCCAATAGTTGTACTTAAATCCCTTTTTTTCATTTTATCACCTCAGATATGTAATACATATATTTGCGCCTAAATTGAATTATCAATTCAATAACTTCATCAGGGCTTTCTTTTACAACATATTTTTTTCCATTAGAAAGCGTAATGACTGTATCAGGAGTAACCTCAAGTTTTTCAAAAAGATCGGGATTTAAATAAAGTGCCTTATTATTTAAACCAGTTAATTTAATCATTTTCTACCCTCTTATCTCTTTAAATTCAAAAGTTCCTGAAGCATTTCATCAGAAGTTGTTATTGTTCTTGAGTTTGCCTGAAAAGCCCTGCTTGTAATAATCATATCAGTAAATTCATTTGCAAGGTCCACATTTGACATTTCAAGATGCCCCTGAACCATTTTACCAAAACCTGAAGAATTGGCTGTACCTATTTTTTCATCTCCAGAGTTTTCATCTCCAGAGTTTGGAGATACTTGGTAGAGGTTTCCACCTTTTTTCTCAAGTCCTGCCACGTTTTGAAATGTTGCCATTGCAATTTTTCCTATAATGACAGTATCTTCTCCATAAAGAGCCTTTATAGTTCCATCTTGTTCAATTGAAAAATCTGTTATATTTGTTGTTTTATCAGCTGTTGTTAATGGTATTACAATTTTTTCTAAGTCAGCCAATTTGGTCGTATCATCTATGGTTACTGGTTCTTGTTTAGTACCCTTATCAGGAATAGTAACCATAGCAGACGTATCATCTCCAGTACCAAAAGAAACAGCTGTATCTCTTTTTCCCATTACATAATAGCCATCTGCAGTTAATAAGTTCCCATCCTTGTCTAATTTAAATGAACCATCCCTTGTATAATATGTCTCCTCCATAGGATCTGGTGTAGCACTTGTTGGTACATCTGTATCCTTTAATTTACTAACAATAAACATTCCGTTTCCTTCAATTGCAAGATCTGTTTTCCCCCCTGTAGGCTGAAGATATCCTTGTCCCATATTTGTATCTATTGCTGAAACGCTGACACCAAGCCCTACAGATTTAGGATTTATACCTCCCATATTAGTTGTTGGGCTGCTTGCTGCCTGCTCTGTTTGGCTTAATGCATCCTTAAATGTAGCCCTTCCAGATTTAAAAGCTGTAGTACTTACATTAGCAACGTTATTGCCTATAACATCCATTTTTGTCTGCTGACTTTTCATTCCACTAACACCTGAAAAAAGTGACCTTAACATTTAATACCCTCCTTTAATTTACCGTTTCCTTCATTCCACGGTAAAAGCCTCCCTAAGGTCCGGCTTATATTATCACTGCACTATCAATGTTTGTAAAAACATTTTCCTTTAAATTACTGCTGTCCACAGCAGTTATAATTGTATTATTTCTAATACTTGCAACAAAGGCAATATCCTTATATAAAATTAAAGCTTCTCTTCCGCCCTTGTTTCTAATTTTTTCTGCAGCTTCATTAATATTTTTAATGTCTGCTTGAGTTAAGTTAATATTTCTTTCTTTTAATCTGTTTTCAGCATGAGCTGACATTTTAAGCTCATTGCTCTTTTGAACATTTTGAAGTACTCTATTAAACTCTAATGTCCCATTTATTCTACTTCCAGCATTATACTGTCTCTGGTTTTTCTGAAGATTGTCCACCTTTTGAATCATTTTCAATATCACCTACACCTGCTACTTGATCAATTTTGTAATTACCATTATCACACTCTAAATATACATCTCCCTCAGCAACCCTAACGCATCTTACAGTATCACCAACATACTTGCCATTTCCAACGTTAAATTCAGCCTTTCTTCCAATGAGCGCTGAGCCTTCATTAATTTGCTGTGATTGAAGAAGCTTTCCCATTGAAACACTTAAGTTTTGTGCCTGCTCTAAGGATGAAAACTGAGCAAGCTGTGAAATATACTGAGTATTATCCTGTGCATTTAATGGATCAGGATTGGCAAGTTCTGCCGCAAGTATTTTTAAAAACATATCCTTATCAGTTGTGTTATTTTTAGTATTAGTATTGGAAACCTGTACATTTGGTTGGTAACTAGCTACCTTATCAACATCCACTTTAATACCTCCTATGCAATTATATTAAATTCATCATTTGTTTGGCTTTCTACCATCTCTTCAAAGCTTTTTATTCCCGTCTTGCTTCTATTCCCCTTGAATCTTTCAAACTGTCTTCCATTACTTTGATCATGATTGTCGCTATTAACATTTACAGATAAATGATTTAAAAAGATATTGCTTTCCTTAAGCTTGTCAAGAATATCATCAGTGCTGTTTTGTAAAGTTTCAGCAACTTCAGGCCTGCTTGCTAATATGCTGCCGTTTATATGACCTTTTTCAAGTACAAGCTTTACAGTTATTTCTCCAAGGGACTCAGGCTTTAATTTAACTCTAAGCTCTGTATATTCAGGAAGCCTTAAAGATTTAAATTTGGTCACTGTCAAATCTACTAAATCTGATGGTTTCTTTATAAAAGCTGTATTCTTATCATCTTCTATATTTGGCAAACTTATCTCATTTTCTTGTATTTTAGTTTGAGGCATTTCCGAGCTAACAGGCATTATAACTTCCTCTTTTAACTCTGGTTCGCCATCAATTTTAATAAATTTGTTATTAAATCCTTTTTCTTCATTCAGCGTTTCAGGTTTAACCTTTTCGTTATCAATTTTTAAATTTAAATCCTCTTTTTTACCTGAATTATCCCCGCCTTCATTTTTAACTAAAGTATCAATCATCTGCTTTAAATTATCTTTAGTTATTTTCCCATCCGGCTTAACATTATCTGCTAATTTGCCTAATTCATCATTTAACTGAACATTATCATCTAATAGCTTGCTTAATTTATTATTCAGCTGAGGATTATCAGATAATAACTTGCTTAGTTCATCATTCAGCTGGGGATTATCAGATAATAACTTGCTTAATTCACTATTTAGCTGAACATTATTATCTAATAGCTTGCTTAGTTCATCGTTTAGCTGGGGATTATCAGGCAGCTTTTGAGATTCAATATTTTTAGCCTGCTCCTTAATAGAATTTAGAATTTCAGCTAAGCCCTGTCCATCAGCTTTTAAAGGGGAATTCTCTATCCTGCTTAATTCATTTAAATTTTTAGCATCCTTGCATGCAGGTGCCATTGCGTCAAGATTTAAAAGCTCACTGCCTGAAGTTTTTGCATCAGTTAACCCTTCAGGATCCATGTTGTTTGAAAGTGGAACTATACCTGCTATTAAAGCTGATAAAAGCTGTGAAAAATCAATTCCTTCACTTCCATTTGCACTTCCCGCTGCCTTTTTTTCAGGAATTTCCACATTGATACTTTCTACCTTCATTTTTTCACCTCCCTTCACTTCTCATTTGTTATTCAATGGCTTGCCATCCGCAAACCCCAATTCGCCTTACTTAGGCAGGGATTAACGGCTGCTGCATCCATGGATCGGTTCTGCTGGCTGCCATCTGTAATACCCCGCCTTAGTCGGGGTATTACAGATACTCCGTCCCTGGGCATTACTTTCTTACATATGAAAATAAGGCAAAACCATCATTTAACTTTTGCTCTTTTTGTCCAACTTCTAAATTAAACTCATCCTTTGCCTTTTCTTTTAACTTCTCAATAACTTTTCTATCTGCTGTGGATTTTGTAAGCTCATCCTTTTTTATCGCAAGTTCATCCTCTGCCTTTTTAATTTCAGCCATTTGATTTTCTATTTTATCATCCATAAAATCTATATAGTTTAAAAGCAGCTGATAATCCAATTTTGATTTATAATTGCTTTTATCTTCCACAGCACTTTTTTTACGCTCAATTAAGCTTTCAAGCTTGTTTTTTTCAGATAAAAGTTTTTTTTGTGCTTTTGCAAATTCATCTTTTTTCTTTTCTTCTATCTCAAACCTGTAATCTAAAACCTTTTGAAGTTTAAAAACAAACTTCTTCATTTATTAACCCTCACCACCAATTGCTAAGAGCTTTTCCATGGTCTCATTGAAACTGCTGTGTTCATTCATCCCTTGTTTTAAAAATGAATTTACATCATCAATTAAAGCAATAGATTTATCTATTTTTTTATTGCTCCCGTTTTGATATGCCCCTATATTTATTAAGTCTTCTGATTCCTTATATGTAGCCATTACATCTCTTAATTCCCCTGCCTTATCAATTGCCTTTTTATCCCCTACCTCCGGCATTAATCTTGATATACTTGAAAGCACATCAATAGCAGGATAATGGTTTTGAGCTGCTAACTTTCTTGATAATACTATGTGACCATCAAGAATACCTCTTACAGCATCAGCAATAGGCTCATTCATATCGTCTCCATCAACAAGTACAGTATAAAAAGCAGTAATAGAACCCTTATCCGATGTCCCCGACCTTTCCATAAGCCTTGGAAGCATTGCAAATACTGAAGGAGTGTAGCCCTTTGTAGCAGGTGGTTCTCCAATTGTAAGTCCTATCTCTCTTTGAGCCATAGCAAACCTTGTAACAGAGTCCATCATAAGCATAACATTTAAACCCTTGTCCCTAAAATATTCTGCAATTGCTGTGGCTGTAAAAGCACCTTTAAGCCTTAAAAGAGGCGGCTGATCAGATGTTGCAACAACTACTACAGATTTTTTTAAGCCTTCCTCTCCCAAATCCTTTTCAATAAAATCTTTAACCTCTCTTCCTCTTTCACCAATAAGTCCAATTACATTGACATCAGCATCACTATATCTTGAAATCATTCCCAAAAGCGTGCTTTTTCCAACTCCGCTCCCTGAAAAAATGCCAATTCTTTGTCCTTCTCCACAGGTTAAAAATCCATCAATTGCTCTTATGCCTGTTGGCATAGCTTTTTTTATTCTTCTCCTTGAAAGAGGATCAGGGGGATTATTATCAAGGGGATATTCATCTTCAGCAATAATTTCGGAATGATCCATTGGCCTTCCAATACCATCAAGGACCTTCCCTAAAAGGCCCATGCCCACCTTTACATTTAAAGTTTTACCCGTTGCTTCAACCCGTGAACCTGGGGCAACACCAGTAAGCACTCCAAGGGGCATTAAAAGAACTCCATTATTTTCAAAACCAACTACCTCAGCTAAAACCACCTTATCATCTTCAACAAATATTTTGCAAAGCTCCCCTACAAATGCCTTTATACCTTCTACTTCTATAGTAAGCCCTACAACCTTTTTTACTTTTCCAGTTAATTTTATTGTGTTTATTTTATCTACCTTATTAATAAGTTTTTCAAAATCTAAATCAATCACTGCCATTTTCATCAACCAGTTTTCTAAATATTATATCAAGCTGTTCATTTATATCCCCATCTATAAATCCAGAAGGAGTTTCAGCTTTAACGCTTCCTTTATTAACAGTTGGATCTGCCACAACTATAATATTATTTACATCTTCAACATAAATGGAAAGCTCCTGCTTTCTATTTTTTACTATATTAAAATCAGAAGGATTTACTTTAAGAATAACTTGCTTTTTATCTGTAGCTGAAGCTACAACCTTTTCTGCAATTTTATAAATTGCTTCATTATTTAAAGTAAGCTCTGTATTTAATATATGTTCAGCAATTTTTACTGCTAGCTTAATGATATTTTCTTTATTATCCTTTATATATAAGTTTATTTCATTTTGGACGCCTTTTATGTACTCATCTGCTTCATTTCTAATTTCTGCTGCCTCTTCTTTTGCCTCATTTATTCCATGTTCATAGCCCTCACTATAGCCTTTTTTGTACCCTTCCTGATATCCGTTTTCATTTGCTTCCTTCTTAATTTTCTCAGAATCATTTTGTGCCTTATTAATTATTTCTTTACTTTTAATTTCTGCATCCGTTAAAATCTTATGAGCCTTAGCTTTTGCATCCTCAACTAATTTACTTGAAGTATTTTTAATTTCATTTATATTTTCTTTATTCTTTATATTTTCATTATCCTCATCAATTTTTATCTCTAACTGCTTTCTTTTTTCTAACACCTCTTCAATTTTAGGAGGTGAAATAACTTTACTTTCATCTATTACTGCAGATTTCACAATATTATATGATGAGTGCATCTTCACCACCTCTTGCTACTACAATCTCACCGGTTTCATCCAGCCTTCTTATAATTGAAACAATATTTTGCTGTGATTTTTCTACATCAATAAGCCTTACAGGACCTAAGAACTCTATATCCTCTTTTAGTGTCTGTGCAGCTCTCTTTGACATATTTGTATAAACAGCATTTGCCACTTCCTCTGAAGAACCCTTAAGTGCATAAGCTAAGTCTCTTGTATCCACTTCTCTTAAGACTCTTTGTATTGAAGTATTATCAAGAGTTGTTATATCCTCAAATATAAACATATTTGACCTTATCTTTTCTGCCAGTTCAGGTTCATTCCTATCAAGCTCATCCAATATACTCTTTTCAGTGCCTCTATCAACATTATTTAAAATATCCACAAGAGGTTTAACTCCTCCTATAGTTCCAATATCACTTCTTACTACGTTTGAAAGCTTCTTCTGCAGTATTCCTTCTACCTCTTCTATAACCATTTGAGATGTATTGGACATAGTTGCAATTCTCATAGCTACATCTGCCTGCATATCTTCAGGAAGCCCTGATAATATTTGGGCTGCTTTATCAGATTGAAGATAGCAAAGTATTAAAGCAATAGCTTGAGGATGTTCATTTTTAATTATATTTAAAAGCTGTGCTGAATCAGCTTTTCGCGCAATTCCAAAGGGCCTATACTGCTGGGTTATTTCAGAAACCTGTTCTATTATCTCCTTAGCTTTTTGAGCTCCAAGTGCTTTTGAAAGGAGATTTTTTGCATATTCAAAGCCGCCCTCCATTATATAATCCTTTGCCTTATTTAGCTCAACAAATTCCTGAAGAACCTCATCTCTTTGATCTTTTTTAATTTTTTGCATGTTTGCAATTTCAAAAGTAATACGCTGAATATCATTATCTGGTAATCTTTTTAAAATTGGAGCTGATGCATCAGGCCCTAATGTTATAAAGAGAATTGCTGTTTTTTGTATTCCTGTTAGTTTTTCTTTATCCCTTGTTGCCATCTACATCACCTCTCATCTTCAGCCAGCCAGGTTTTAATTACTTCTACTACTTGGTCGGGTTTTCTTTCTGCATAATCCTTAATTTCCTTTTCAACATCCATAGGTTCTTCTTCTTCAAGTACAGGTTTATACTCTACTTCTGGTTTTTGTGGCTCATTCCCAACAACAGCATCAATAGCAGTAGCTGCAGGTTCTTCTGCTGCCATAAGTTCCTCCTGCTCTTTCTTTTTCCTTCTTGAAGATAAAATTAATATAAGTGCTAAAGCTGCAGCAGCACCAATGCCGCCATATTCAGCATACCTTTTTCTTCTTTGTAAAGCTTCTTCTGCAGCAAGCTGATCCTTAGCTTGTTTTTCTCTATTCTTTTGTTCTTCATCATTAAAGAGCATACTTTCTATATTAATATTATCTCCTCTTTTTTCATCAAACCCTGTGGCCGAGGCTACAATATTTTTTATTGAATCCTTTTCATTTTCATTTAAAGCCCCATCTATTACTACAGAAACTGTCATCCTTTTTACCTCACCTGGGGCAGCTATTACTGTTTCCTTTGTCTCAGGTATTTCATAGTTTGTTGTATTCTCAGTACGTGTTGTCTCTGAGTTTTGATTAGTATTATCCTGAGAAGGAGTAGACATATTATCATCTACGGGACTTGAACTAGCATTACCTGCCCCCGATGCATCTTTTGTGCTTTCACTGCTCTTTTGAACACTTCTTTCAACCTTCTTAGGATCATATTTAATTGTCGTTGTTTGCCTTGAATTAAAGTCAAGGTCTGCATTTACTTTAACTGCAACCTTATCTTTACCAAATATCTTCTCAAGCATTGCCTTTGTATCGTTTTGAAGTCTCGTTTCAAATGCCTTTTCCTGTTCAAGCTGTTTCCCTGAAGAAACTGTTCCTCCAGCCTGACTATTGTCATTTACATCCTCACTTAATAAATTCCCATTTTGATCGATTATTTCTACATTTTCTTTTGGAAGGTCTTTAACTCCTCTTGAAACAAGTGCAATAATTGCTTTTACTTGATCTTGATTAAGAGAAGCACCATTTTTCAGTTTTACCAAAATCGATGCAGAGGCGTTTTCTTTTTCTGTTGCAAATACACTGTCATCAGGCATAACAAGATTAACAGTAGCATGCTCAACTCCATCAATACTCTCTATAGTTTTAGCAAGTTCTCCTGAAAGTGCCCTTTGATACATTACTTTAGCTTCAGTATCTGTAACGCCAAATTTGTTTGTATTATCAAATAATTCAAAACCCTTATGTGACGGAGGTATAACATCGCTTGACAATATTGAAAGCCTAAGCTTATCTACTTTATCCTTAGGAACAAGTATTGTATCTCCCTCAACCTTGTATTTGACTTTATCATCATCAAGTTTTTGAGCAACTTTTGCCGAATCTTCAGGTGCCAGGTTCGAAAACAAAGTTGTATATGCAGTTTTTCTATATGTAAAAGAAAGTATTATTAAAGTTAATATAAGTACTGATGAAATTAATATAATAGCTATTTTTTTTGCCTTACTAAGATTTTTCCAACTATCCTTAGCTTTTTTAAAAAGATCAGGGATTTTATCCATTCTTTAGCACTCCTTTATGTCTTATATCTGCATTCTACTTATTTCCTGATAAGCATCAACAATTTTATTTCTAACTTGATATGCCAGCTCGAGGGATAGCCTTGCTTCTTCTGTAGTCAATAATACTTTAGATAAATCCTGTTCATCACCAGTTACAAGTTTAATTGTTTCGTCTTCAGCCGCTATTTGTTTTTCATTTACCTTGTCAAGGGCACCCTTTACCACGTCTGAAAAATGTACTTGGTCATTTTTTTTAACATTATTCTCTTGCAATGGAGGTAAACTTAAATCTCTTACTTTTTCTATCATATTTGCATCACCTTTCTATTTAATCATATTTACCCTACCTTCCTATTTCAAGCGCTTTCATTGCCATTTGTTTTTCAACATTCATTGCTGTAACATTTGCTTCATAAGATCTTGAAACTGCCATTAAATCTACCATTTCATTTAATATATTTACATTTGGATTTAATACATATCCATCCTTATCTGCATCTGGATGAGATGGATCATATGTCTTTTTAATAGGGCTGTTATCTTCAAAAACTTTGCCAACTTTCACACCATTTAATTTATTCTCATATTTATTAGTTTCCTTATTTAAAGTCCTTTTTACATTTTCTTCAAAGGAAACAACCTTACGCCTATATGCTCCCCCGCCTTTACTTCTCGTGCTGTCTATATTTGCAATATTGTTTGATATGGTATCAAGTCTAAGTCTTTCTGCTGATAGTCCACTGCAGCTTATTCTCATCGGTGAAAAAATGCTCACATTTATCTTCTCCCTTCATTTATTGCATATCTTCTCATTTGAATTCTGCTATTTGCTTGATTAATTAAAGCATTATATAAAATTCCATTAGCAGCAAGGTTAGTAGCTTCGTTATCAATATCCACGTTATTCCCATCTCTTCTCATAGAAGTGGAATTATCCTTTACAACTTCAGGTTTAATATCAAGAGGTGAGTTTACACCCTTTATGTGCTTGTCATGGGTAGTCTTAAGAGGCAGCTTATTCCCAGTTAAAGCACCATTTAACTTGTCCTCAAAGACCACTTTTGATGCTTTAAAGCCTTTTGTGTTGAGATTTGCCATATTATGAGCAATCACTGCCTTCCTTATTTCCGATGCGTTAAGTGAATTCTTTATCAAATTGTATGAAATTTCATCAATTTTTTGCATAATTCATCCCATCCTCCAACATAACCATATTCTTATATATTTCAATCTATATCTTTTGATATAATTTGTCAATAAAATTTGAAAATATTAGTAGATTTTTATCATATAAAATATATTTTTGTTTTAAATGATAAAAACATATATAATTATTTTTTTAACCATATTAAAAATAACATAAAAAAATGACTAAATCAAGTAAATTTAGCCATTTTTTATACTATTACGGAAATAATTTTGTTAAGCATTAATTTTTCTTCGCAATCTTATATGCTTCTTCAAAAGTTTGCTTTAATTCTTCTGCAAATCCGAGAACTTCTTCTGCAATATTTTTATCTTTTTTAATATTTGCTTCTACAAGTCTCCTGTTCATATAGTCATAGAGCGCCATTAAAGATTTTGGAATTTCACCGCCAACTTCCATATTAAGTGTGGACATAAACTCATTAATAATATTTTCTGCTTTAATAAAATTTGTGTTAGATTTACTATAGTCTTTTTCATCGAGACCTGCTATTCCCTGCTTTATAAATTTTACAAGCCCATCATAAAGCATAAGGAGCAGCTTTTCTTTTGAAGCTGTGTTAACCCCATTTTGCTGATAAGCATTTATTGCATTTGTTGCAGCATACATAAAACCAACTCCTATCCTTTAATATCAATTATGCTTCCTTTTTCATCATCATTTATATTTTTAATTATATCTTCTAAGTCAGAAGTTTCCGATTCTACCAATACCTTGCCATTTTTATCTTTAATTTTTATTTTTGTTCTGTCTTTTTTTATTTTATATTCGAGATTTAAATTAAATTTATGCAAATACTGTTCAAATTCCATGGCAGACTTCTCCTGACTGCCGCGGTTAAAGTTACCGCTTTGGTTGCTTGTTTCTTTCCTTATTTCTGCGCCTCTAACTTCACGAACAATTGTATCTATTGCCTTGTTTTCCATTTCCTTTATAACAGCTGGCTCTATCTTATCAAGAGTTATTGGATTTACTGGCATAACAAGCCCCCCTAACGCTTCTCATCTACAAAGACACCGGCAATTTCACATATCGATGCTATCATATCAATTATTTTCTTTGGAGGAATTTCCTTTAAAACCTCACCAGTTTCATCATCAATAATTTCAACCATAACATCCCTTGTTTTATCATGAATTTGAAATTTTAAATGAGTATTGTTTTTAAACAGCACATTATTAGCTCTCTCCACTGCCTTCTCAAGCTGCTCACCATCAATCTTTTCCCCTTTTGTACCAGCTGCCCTATTTTGATTAGCATTTACTTTGTCCACGTTTTTGTTTTCTATTTTATGCATTTGATTATTTAATTCAATGCTGTTTATTTCCATTTTATCACCTCTACACTTTCTACTTAAATTATCGGTAAATAATGGAGTTTCTTTAGATTTTAACTAAAAAAATGATTATTTACCTATAAAAATAAATAATCATTTTCTGCCACGATTAGCACTTGCCACATGCCACTTGCCTGGCACTAAAGGCTGCTACCATTCTATCTCTTCATTTAGTATTTTGGTAAACTTCTCAGCGCCTTTTCCATTTAAGTGAGAGTAATCCCAAAAATCATCATCTTGAAATAAACAACTTTGAAAATAATCAATTACTTGAACATTGTATTTTTCATTAATCCTATTTAATATATTATAAAAAGTAGTTTTTTTATTATTATTAAAGTATTTTCTATAGTAAGAGCTAGTAGGGCATATAACTATTATAGGCTTTATATTATTTTCTTTTAAAAAATGTATATAGTTATCCAAAATTTTTTCATTCTCATATCTTGTATCTTTATAATCCATTGAGGAATTTCTTTTAGCTTCATATATGCCATTTTGATCATTAATATTTAAAATAGATTTTTCTTTCATTTTATTCATATTTACATAGTCTTGAAAAGTTATTCTCTCCTCATAAAATGCTTTAGTAATATCAACGCCAATTATATCATCATTATTATGATACTCCTTAAAATAATTAGTATATCTATGTATTCTATATTTAGATATGGTTTTAGACATATCATAATCAAAAGAATAATAGGCTAAATTTATTATTACATATTTTAAACTTCTTTTCACTTCTTCAAATTGGAACAGATACTTTAATAATAAGAAATCATAGTATAAATCTTGAGCTGAAAAAGCAAAATTAATAAAATTATGTTGAAGTAAATTTTCCTGTATGCCTACTTCTGCATAGGATAATCCAGTTACAATTCCACAAACTTCTTCTTTGCTAAATAATTTTGAAATTTTATAGTCTACCCCTTCAATTACCGATGTTTTAAAATCTTCTATAAAATAAATATTTTTTTTATTATATTTTCCAAGTTTTTTATATACTTTGTCCTTATCTAAGTATTCTACTATAAATATAAAATCATAATCATATTTTGTTAACTCAGAAACATCAATTGCTTCCCCTTCTGTTTTATCACTACATATAGCAACTACATTCCAATTATTAAACCGTTCTTTAAACTTTAAACATTCACTATAGCTGCCAAACAATATTACATTATATTTTGATTCTAAGTTTCCAATTTGAAGCATCTCATTATTTAATGCTTCCCTTGATTCTGCATTATTATCTACCATTCCTGCAATATTATATATAGCTTTTGCTTCAGTAATATTATTTTTACATTCACACAAATATCCTAAATTAAAAAGCAAATCAAAGTTATTACTATTTTTAGAAAGCCCATACTTTAAAACTTTTTCAGCTTCTTCAAGCTTATTTTCTAAAATCAATATAATTGCTTCTATAGAGTAAATTTCTATATCATCATGAACCACCTTTTTATATTCTTCCAGTAAAATTTTAGCCTCAGCCAACTTACCATTATTTATTAAGATATTTATATTTTCTTTAATTTGAACCCTTATTTTATTTATATCTTGGCTCACGTTCTCACTTCTTTCCTAAATTCACTAATTTAGTCGATGGCTACCATCTATAATACCCCCTATCTTCACTTAGGTGGGGGGCAGTGAATGGTAGCCATTGAATAAAGCTCTTCTTTATTGTTTCAATCTTGCAACTGAAATCTGGGACTTAAATAAGACTATCTCTACATCATCATTTACTATTTGCTCATATTCAGAAATAACAGATTCAGCTTCATCTAAGTTGTTATTTTTTATCAGTGATCTTATATTATTTTTCACTTGCTTCTTACATTCTTCAAATTCATTGCTTGTAGAACTAATGTTATCATTATTAATATTTAATAATTCATCCTTATACAAATTAGTATATTTTGCAAAACTTTCGAGTGAGTAAGCAGCTTCTCTAATATAGTTTATAGCTAATTCTGTATTATCGTTTTTGACTGCTTCTTTTGCTAAGAACAGCGCAGCAAAGTATTTATCCTCATCATTATTTATGCACTTATATATTGAATTAAGATTTTCCCTTTGATAAACATTTAAAACAAAATTAATTCCTGAAGAAACATATTTTTTATAAATATTATAATAATCCTCATTAATATAATCTGTATCTTTTATAACCTCCAGCAAATAAACATAAGATATAGAAATATATAATTTATTATCCATTAATTCATCAGAATCGATATCTGCATCTACTAAGTATTCATGAAAAAAGTTATATGATCGTTCATCATCTGCAATAAGGAAATTCACTATATTTCTTATTGCAGCTGTGTTTAATTTCTTTAAAGTATTCAAGATCAAATTTTTATCATCAATATAAGTAAACACCTGTGAATAAAAAACAGGTTCCCTTTCAAAATCTATCTCATTTAAGAACTCATTTATAAGCCCTTCCCTTTTGTCTGCAAAACTCCTGATGAGGTTAAAAGTACCATATAATCCTTCTATGCTGCTTAATGTTTTATAAACTATTAATTTCTCATCTTCATCAATATTCTTAAGCAGCTGTTCTATGGTGTTGAAAAAATATGTTCGGATCTTAAAGTCATCCTTTATTTTATCATAGTATTCTATGAGCTTTTCATATTTAGCTGAGTGAAGCAGTATTTTTACTAAAAGAGGTATTTGCATAACATTATTTTCAATTTTGCTGCAGTACTCATAGCTTTCATCAAATTCATCATTATCAAAATAAAATTGAGCTAAGTTATTGCATATAATATCTTTAGATGTTTGATCTATATTATATGAAATAACCGTTAAATCCTTTGATATATCTAATTCATTATACTTTTCATAAAGCTCTATGTATTTAAGACTGTATTTAATGCTCTCTTTCTTTTTATTTATTTTTTCATAGCTTAGGGATAATAAATAATATAAATCTATATAGTCTTTTTTTAGATTTATACACTCTTTACAAATCTTAATGGTCTCTGAATACATATTGTTTTTAAATGCAGCTCTTGCGCAGGCTGCGTAAACATAAGAATATGCCTTTTTTATGCTGTAATCAGAATTTCTTAATATAGAGTATAACTTCCTAAATTCCTCCAATGCTTCTTTATAATCTTTATGCATATCATAGCTAGTACCTAATTGGTATCTATAATAAATATTATTTGGATTCTTTTTTAACTCATCTTTAAGCATTGAAGAAGTTCTTTTAAACTTTTTCTCCATAAGTAATTTATCTTGCATAATATATCCATAATGAGCTAAGCTTACATTTGTGGATATACAAGGCAGCTTAAAAATTGGCTGATTATGAACTGCGCCCTCATATTTAAAGCTTCCATCGTTCTTAAATAACCTTGGTGAAGCATTTGCAGTATATTGATTTTTATCGTTAGGCTGAGCAAGATTTTTTACATTAATTATTATGGTATTATAATCATTTATATCCTTTTGCTCTAGTGCCTTTATAAGTTCATAGGGATTTTCCAGTTCTTCATCTGCATCAATTATAAAAATCCATTCCCCTTTTGCATAGGATATAGTAATATTTCTCATGCTTGAAAAATCGTTACTCCAGGAATGAAAATAGACTTTATCAGTATAATTTTTTGCTATTTTAATTGTATTATCCTTTGAGCCAGTATCTACAACTATCAATTCAGCAACATCATTATCTATAAGTGGTTTTATACTTTTGAGGCATCTGTCTAAATTTTTTTCTTCATCCTTTACCATCATACAAATACTTATTTTCATAATATCTATTCCTTTCTTAATTTATTGTTAATTTTATACAAAAGCAAATCCTGTTTCTCTATAAGCTTTGTTTCTCTATAAAGTTAACAAATTTATGAAAGGAGTAGATTTCTCTACTCCTTTCATATTTCTTATAAATTTGCAAATTATCTTAACAGCTGAAGAACTCCCTGCGGCTGTTGATTTGCCTGTGCAAGCATAGCTTGAGCAGCCTGCTGGAGAATGTTATTCTTTGAGAATGTCATCATTTCATTAGCCATATCGACATCTCTTATTCTGGATTCAGCAGCTGAAAGGTTTTCAGAAGATGTATTTAAATTATTTATTGTATGCTCTAATCTATTCTGGTAAGCTCCAAGATTAGATCTTTCTGTTGAAACTTTTCCAATTGCAGTATCTATTGTTGATATTGCTGCAGTTGCTGATGCTGCAGATGAAACATTAAGCTTATCAACTGCTAAAGCTGAAGCACTCATTGAACCTATTTTAAGTGAAATCATTTGACCCTTATTTGCTCCTACCTGGAATGATAAAGCTGTAGCAGCAATATCACCATTCAATAATTTCTTTGTATTAAATTCTGTATCAGTTGATATTCTAGTTATTTCTTGTTGAAGCTGAGTAATTTCATCGTTAATGTGTGTTCTATCTTCTGTTGCATTTGTGTCATTTGAAGCCTGTACTGCTAACTCTCTCATTCTTTGAAGAATTGAATGAGTTTCATTTAATCCACCTTCTGCAGTTTGGATAAGTGAAATACCATCCTGTGCATTTCTTGAAGCCTGATCAAGTCCTCTAATTTGTCCTCTCATTTTTTCTGAGATTGCAAGACCTGCTGCGTCATCTCCAGCTCTGTTTATTCTTAAACCTGAGCTTAATTTCTCCATTGACTTTGCTGATGCACTAATGTTTGTCATCATGTTTCTGTGAGCGTTCATTGCGTTTAAATTGTGATTGATTATCATAATATTTCCCTCCTTGAATTTTTACTGATGAGCATCCTTGCTCATCAAATTTTTTATTATTTTGGTTCTAACGCGTTAGTTTGTTTTTGCTTTACACTTATAATATCGAAAGTAAGTTATATAACTTTAGAGCTATTTTAAATTTTTTTGCTAAATATTAAAGCCGAGTTTGTTATTTTATTATAACTATCATTTGCCTGCCTATTTTTTGATGTAGATTCAAGTTTAAATTTAACTTCATCCCTTTTATTTTTCAAAAGCTCATTAAGTTCATTTTCAATTTGAATTAAATTAATTTCATCACATAGGTTCTTAAACTGCTCCGACTTAAAATTCATTGATTTTATCCTTTCTATAATCGATTCTCTTTTATTTAATAGGGGTTCTATCTCTTCATATTTTTCTTCGTTTAAAGCTTCAATAGCCTCAGCTGTAATATTTTTATAGTTCATTAGTTCTTCTCTTAACTCCATCTACAGCCCTTCTTTCCTACTGCCCTCCATACTGCTGATAAAGCCATGCAGATTGTGCGCTTAACTTTTGCATAGCAGTTTCAAGAGCGGAAAATTGATTATAGTATTTTTCCTGATCTGCTATCATTTTAGTTGTAAGTTTATTAAGATAAAGATTTTGTCTGTGAATTTGATCTGGAAGTGTGTTCCCTGTTCCAGATCCATATGAAGAAAAATCATTTTGCTTGTTTGCCATAGAAGTAAGCTTTGCAGAGTTTAAGCTTGTACCTGCTCTTCCCACATAATCAATTAAAATATCATTTATTCTGGTGAATATTCCTTCGTTGTTGTACTTTTCTACTGGGTCAGTGATGTTATCATCTGGTGTCTTTGTAAAAAGATCTGTGACTTCTTTTCTATTATTTTTTAAAGCCTGTTTAAGTTTTTCTTCACCGCCAACTGTAAACAAAATCTTTCCACTTTCACCTGATACAAAGTTGTTGTTTTCATCAAGACCAGATGAAGTATCAAGTCCTAAATCCTTTCCAAGGCTTATTCCTGCACCTTCAACCTTGTCAAAAAATGCTCGTCTTATGCTCATCATCATTTGTGTAAGCATTGGATCGCTCCTTAATATTCCTTCCTTTGACTTAGCTTCCCAACTTGCAATTTCATCCTTTGACATCTGCTTTTTCTGCTCATCAGTTAAAGGCTTATAATCTTTATTGCTTTTTTCTGTAAGCTTTGACTGAATTTCATCTACAAGGCTATTGTACTTGCCAATAAAGTCCTTAATCATCTTAACTGGAGCATCATCATCTGGCTTTACTGTAATTGTTGATTTTCCTATTTTATTCCCAAGATTAATTGTTAATCCATTTACACTATAAACATTTGTTTGATTATTTACATCAAGTGTTCCGCCATAAGGCGATGTGATTGAAAAAGCAGCATTACTTCCATTATGTACAGTTGTGTCATTTATTTTCAGTGCAGTTAATATTTCATCAGTTCCTGATTCTATTTGTAAATTTGAACCTTCTCCAGTCTGTGTATCTTGAAGAATTAGCATTCCTGAAATTTCATCATAAACTGCATTTACTTTTCCTTCAGTTCCATTCCTCACTTTATTAGTAAAACTTAATAAAGTATCATCTTTTGATATGCTGATTGATTTACCGCTTATTTGAATAGTTCCATCAGCTGTAACACCTATCTCTGATAGTTTAGTTGTCAGCTTTGCTATATCAGCTCCTGCTGTAATTCCCTCGCTGCTTCTTATTTCTGCTTGCTTTGCAAGCCTTGTAACATCAATTACATAGTTTCCTTCAACTGCATTTGAGCTTGCAAAGGCTGCAGCAACATCTGAATCACCAGATTCTGCAGTAAATACAGAATAGTTATCTCCTCTATTTACCATCGAACCTGATTTTGCAACATTAAAAAACTCATCTTGAAAACTTTTTATATCCTTTATAATATCTCTATAAGCTTCCTGCTTCCATTGCATCTGCTGGAGCCTTATTTTTTCATTTGAAATCCTTAACTGCTGCGGTCTTAGCATCTTTTGAACTATACCATCAACGTCAAGTCCAGTTGACATTCCAACAATTCTAAGTTTATCCCCACCGCCGGAACCTGTCATTCCACTTGGGGTAGAGTTAATTGACATATCTGACATAACACTCACTGCCTCCTCATATAATAAGTTTATAGTCAGTTAAATGATTGCTGTAAACTTATTTATTTTTATATTTTGGTATGAATAAGAACTTTATCTATTTTATTTTCTTAATTAGCATATCTAAATTATCCGCTGATTCCTTATTTGCATTTTGAACTTCTACAACAAGCTCTTTTCGAATTATCTTAACATCCTTTGGAGCTTCAATCCCAAGTTTTACAATACCGTTTGAGCACTCTAAAACTTTTATTTCAATCCCATCGCCAATTAAAATGGATTCTCCTTTATTTCTTTTAAGTACTAACATTTTATCTCCTGCCTTATACTGTAATTTGAATCTTGAAGTATTATTTGCATTCCAAGATTATTTATTACATTAACAACGATGGGAGCAACCATATTGGCAGTTATTTTATCATCTTTAATATTTAAAACATTAAAGATGAACACATCCTCTTCCTTTGAAATTTTAAGCTTGTCTATTTCATTATCAGATAAATTTATTTGATAATCTTTAAAATAATCAAATGGATTAATGAGTATAAGACATAGGGTCTTGTTTTCTATAGATTGGAGGCACTTCATAGAACCTTCTTCAATATCCAATATTACAAACCTAGAATAATTTTCAAAGCCAGGAATTCCTTCTTTAAAATAAATGATGCTTTCCTCATTAATTTCAATTTCTCCAAAGAGCCTTGTATCTATCTTCATATAATCCCCCTACCTTAAAAAGTCAAGCAAACTTGGCTGAAGTATTTTAGATGCTGACTCAAGCGATGCAATATATACACTTTCCGCCATCTTAAAGTTCATATACTTTTCAGCTACATCAATATCTGAGGTCTTTGAAAGAAGCTCTGTCATATTGAAGTTTTCTTCCCCATTCTTTTTCTTCATGTCATTAAGTCTCTGCCACTTTGCTCCTTCTTCAGAACGCATCCTCATAACATTATCCATATTCGTATCAAGTTCGCCTAAATACTCTGATGAAGATTTATCATGATCTAAATCGTCTGTTATCTTATCGATAGTTTCAAATACACCCATAAAATTATTTCCTATAACTCCTATATCAATTCTTACCCCAGGAGCAAGTTCTCTAATAATTCCATTAGGTGAGCCTTTATATACTACTTTTCCGGCTTCAATCGTAAAAGGAGGCTCTGTAGTTTTATCTCCTCCAAAAATGTATCTTCCATCAAATACTGTATTCCCAAGGTTTACAATGGTATCTTTAAGGGCTTTTATTTCATCAGATATGGCCTTTCTTTCTGTTGCACTGTTTGGGTCATTTCCACCAGCTACAGTTTTCTCCCTTATAGTTTGCAGTGCCTCTGTCATAAGTCCCATAGAGGATTCTACAGAGTTAAGCCAGCCTATACCTTCATCAATATTTTTTGCATACCTTTCATTTATTGATATATCCTCTGTAAGCTCCATGGTTCTTGCAACTTTAAAAGGATCATCAGATGGACGGCATATTTCCTTTCCAGATGACATTTGCTCCTGAAGCTTGCTCATATTTTCAAGATTTCTGTTTAAATCAGTTAAATAACCATTAGCTAATATTTTATTTGTAATCCTCAAATTTCCCACCTACCTTTTTATAAGTCCATTCACAACCACATCAAGAAGCTCATCTATAACACTTATCATTTTTGCATTTGCCTGATAAGATTTGCTGAATTGAATCATATTTGTAACTTCCTCATCAAGAGATACCCCTGATGTGGACTCTTTTCTTTCATTCAGCTGTGAAAGTAAAGCCTTTTCGTTTGAAACCATTTTCTTTGCTTCCTGGTTTGAAACACCTAAAGATGCAATTGAGTTTTTAAAATATGCATCTATAGTTGTACCAGATGGATTGCCATTCATTTTAATATTTTTATCATCTGCAAGGTTATCACTTGTAGGATCAATATCCTTTCCATCACTCTTTTTAAATACATCTTTTATAAAAGCTTCTCTATATGCCTTAATTTTATCAGCATCTTCAGTATCTGATTTGAATGAAGCACCTACACTATTAATTTTTAATATATCAATCCTTGTATTTCTTAATGTCCCCATTAAAAGTGCTCTTTCACCATTTCCTGCATTACCCGTTTCGATATCTTTTCCAGCATTAATTAAAGATACATCCTTTAAGATAGCATCATTTACATTTAAACTCTTTGCTGCTTCAAGTTCATATTCTGCTTTAGTATCAAAAAAATTAACTCTCTTTGTACTATCAGTTGAATTGGTTTGTATTGTATTTACTGAAATTGCAAGTATTCTTGCCATATTGTTTAGCTGTTTTTTATAATTATCTATCTCATCATTTATTGTCTGTAAACCATTTAAACTTCCATTTTCATAATCGGGAATGAACAATTTTTTGTCCCATCCATCTTTAAATTGATTTAATTTACTATCATACTGATCGTATTTATAATTTACAACTTTCAAATAAGATGAATATGGTAATTCAGAACCCTCTTTATAACTGCTTATATCCATACCTTTATTAGTTAAATAATTTTTGATGTCAGCTGTATCAGTTGTTACCTCTATACGCTTATTTATATCTCCATCAATGTGGAGCTCAACTTTCCAATTATTGTCATCTGCTTTAGTTATATTATTTACATAAGCAACACCATAATTTAAATGCGTGTCCTTTAAAATTACTCCATCTCCGTCCGTCACCATACTTGAATTTAATGGCTTTGGTATTATCTCAATGCCGTTATATTCCGTATCCTTTTTCTCAAAGCTAAACCTCTTAGATAAATTGTCTAAAAGTAAATCACGCCTGTCCATGAGATCGTTGGGATTTCTTCCGCTTATACTAACTGCCCTAATTTGTTCATTTAAATCCCTTATTTGAGTTAAAGTACTTGCCACATCAAAAACATCATTTCTAATTAAATCCCCTGCATTTCTTTCCATATCCTCAAGCTGTGTATAATGATGGCTTATGTCGGTTGCAAGGGCATCTCCATTTTGTGCAACAAGGGTTCTTGCCGTGGAGCTTTCAGGATTTGTTGCAAGCTGATGCCATGAATCCCAAAACTTAGTTAGGGAACTGGCAAGACCTTCATCCGAAGGCTCCATAAAAATAGACTCTATTTCTGATAGGAACTGCTCTCTTACTCCATATTTTCCTTGAGTAGAATTTTCTTTCCTAATCTGTGCATCCAAAAACGTATCCCTTGCCCTTGTAATGCTGTCTACCTTAACCCCTGTACCAAGCTGACCTGGCTCTGCAGGAGTTGTAAGAGCTGGCATACCAAAAGGCTCTGTTGTTTTTAGGTTAACTCTTTGTACAGAGTATCCATCTGTATTTGCATTAGCTATATTATGTGCATTTGTGTGAAGGGCAGTTTGCTGAGCAAACATACCGTTCTTTGAAACACTGAATATCTGAAATAAACCGCTCATACTTTATCCTCCTTATGCTTTCTATGCTTTTGTAGTAAAAATACTGGTGGAGTTTTCTCCTACTTTGCCATCATTTGAATAAGTAACATTAGCTTCACTTCCACCCATGGTATTTAAAATTATCCTAATATAATTAATTGACTGCTTTGTCAGTGCCATATTAGTTTCTTGTTTTCTTCTTATTTCATCAACTAAGCATTGAAGCTTATCTACCTTATCCTTTTTTACAATTCCGTCAAGAACAAAGTCACTTGCAACTTTGCCATTGTATAAACTTATTCTTTCTTTTTCAATACTGGATATATCTTTAAAAAGTGACTTTTTATCTTCAATTAGCTTTGTTAGCTCCTCACTCTTATCATTTATTAGTGCTTCTCTTTCTACTTCTAAAACACTATTTAACTTCTCTAAAGCTTCAGTTTCCTTATCTATTATTTCATTAATAGTCATACTTTTTCCCCTCTTTTAAGCATTCCATTATGCTTTTAGCTAAAGTTTCAGAGTCAACATTATAATTTCCTTTTTCTAAAAGATTTTTAACCTCATCTACTCTTTCATTTTTAATCTCGCAGTCCTTAGCCTTTTCAATATACTTGCTGATTTCTTTGCTTTGAGTAGATAATTCTATCTTATCGCTTTTACTATTTGAATTTGAGCTGTGCTTTACTTCAGTTACATTTTGATTGTATGCCCTCATAACCCTGTCAGTATTAATTGAAATTTTCATTTAACCCACTCCCACAATTCTTTTCTTTGTAATATATATCGTATAACTTTTACATAACTTTACACTTACTCAATTCATAATTTTCAATTAAAAATTGAAAATTATGAATTGAGTAAGAGCCTGCAGGTTTAATCCTGAAGGCTCTTTATTCTATCTGTATTACTTACTATACTTGTAATTCTTACTCCAAAGTTTTCATCTATAACGACCACTTCACCATAAGCAACTCTTTTACCATTTACCAAAATTTCAACCGGATCCTCTGTTAAATTATCTAGTTCAACTAAAGACCCAGTTCCAAGCTCAAGTATTTCTTTTATTGTCTTTTTTGTTCTTCCTAATACAGCAGAAATTTCAAGAGGCACATCAAGAATCAAATCAATATTTTGGACCTCATTTGTGGTTACATGTTTAAGCTCTGAGAATTCAGCTTTTTTAACATTATTATTATTATTTTTATTATCTTTCACTTTGCTCCCCTCGTCTTTATTGTTTGGTACTGTATTATAATCAATTTGAGGCTCTTTCGCCTGTTCTTTTTTATTCACTTTATTCTCCTTTGCAGAAGAATCTGCACTATTACCCTTTGTCATAGAATTTATTATGGCCATTGCTGTATCAAATACAAACAAAAGCATTATTTCACTATCAACTAAATCACCAATAGTTAATTTAAAAGATATTCTTACAATTTCCTGATCAGCATCAACTTTATCTGAAAAGACTTGAGTCTTATCATCCCAAACCTTTCCAATAGGTGGTGCAATATTAGTATCCTTATTTAAAAGTTTTGCAAGGGCAGTAGCAGCTGATCCTACCATTTGGTTCATTGCTTCACTTACTGCACTTAATTCAATTTCACTTAACTCTGTTTTATCTTTAACAGAAGTTCCATCCCCACCCATCATTAAATCTGAAATTATTGCAGCATCAGTAATTTTCATAAGAAGTAAATTTACTCCTTCAAGCCCTTTAGTATATTCAACTTGAAGTGCTACTATTGGTACCTCAAAAGTCGTTTTCATTTCATTTAAAGTAGTAGTTGTAACTTTAGGTGTAGTGATATTAACAGTATTTTGAATAATTGTAGAAAGCGCAGTGGAAGCAGATCCCATTGCAATATTTCCTATCTCACCAAGTAAATCTTTATCACTATCGCTTAAAGCTGGTTTTGCAACATCTCCATCAGTATCTAATCCATTTAATAATGCATCAAGCTCTTCCTGGGACAAAATTCCATCATTCATGATTATCCACATCCTTACTATATATTTCTACAATTTGTGCACCAATTTTTTTACCTATTTTCCCTGGAGACACTTTATAATGAGGTTCCCCCTCAATACATAAATCTAGCGTTTCACCAACTTTTGTATTAAGCTTTATGCAGTCTCCAATATTTAAATTTATAAAATCTTTGATCTTTATATTAGTAGTTCCAAGTTCTACACATGCATCTACTTTCACATCTGAAATATCACTTTCAATATTCTTTTTATTTTCACTGCTGACAGTTGGTGAAGACTGATTTCTATATTGGATAACAAACTTATCAATATACTTTTCAACTGATATATAGGGAATACACATATTCATAAAACTTTGATTATTGTTTATATCAGCTGACATAGTTATAAGAGCCACAGGCTCATTAGGCGCCATAACCTGATTTAATGCCGGATTAGTTTCAAGTGATTCAAACCTTGCATTAACATCCATTATGTCCTCCCAAGCTATTTTCAGTCCTTCAAGCAGTTTAAGATCAATTTTTTTAATGATATTTTTTTCAATTTCTGTAAATTCCCTTGTTTTTATTATATTTTCCCCTTTTCCTCCAAACAAAATGTCAATTACCTGAAGTACAAACTGAGGACCAGTTTCAAAGAGCATTATACCAGGAAAAGGATCAAGATAGAAGGTTATAAGAATAGTAGGGTTAGGTATTGAATGAATAAATTCCTCAAAAGTTATTTGCTCTACTGATATAACTTTCATCTGAACAGATGACCTTAAATGTGCACTTAAATAATTTGATGCAATCCTAACAAAATTATCATGTACCCTTTCGAGAGTCCTAATATGCTCTTTTGAAAATTTATTAGGTCTTTTAAAATCATACTTCCTAACTTTATGCTTATCTTCAGACGTATTTTCATCTATGTTTACTTCTCCCGAGGAAAGAGCAGTAAGGAGGGCATCAATTTCATTTTGGGACAAAACTTCAGGCATAAAACCACTCCTTTATTTTGCAAATAATAATTCACCATCTAAAAATGTCACTATATAATCTTTAAAATTAATAATTCCTTTTGCAATGCCATTATCGTCATAGGTTTTTTCAATCATATCCTGAGTTATTTCAACTACTTCATCAACGTTATCTACCATAAGCCCAATTCTTTCTTCATCAGATTCAATTATTATAATATTTTTTTCTTCTGAAACTTTTTCTATATTTAAATATTGTTTAAGGTCAATTATTGATATAATTGTACCTCTTAAATTTGCAAGGCCTTTAATATATGATGGTGCATTTGGAACTTTTGTAATGTTCATCATTTTTTCTATCCCATGAACTAAATGAGTTTCAAGAGCAAATTTTTCATTGCCAAGAGTAAATATCACAACTTGCATATCCTCACTCCTAACTTAAAGCCTTTTTTACAGCTTCAAGAACTCTCTCTGGCTGGAATGGCTTAACTATAAAATCCCTTGCTCCTGACTTAATAGAATCCATAACCATAGATTGCTGCCCCATGGCTGAGCACATAATAATTCTTGCATTTGGATCTATGGCTTTTATTTCTTTAACAGCTTGAATTCCATCCATGTCAGGCATAGTTATATCCATTGTAACAAGATCAGGTTTCTCAACCTTATAAATTTCTATTGCTTTTATTCCATTTGTTGCTTCACCAGCAATTTCATAACCATTTTTTACTAAGATATCTTTTAGCATCATTCGCATAAATGCTGCATCATCAACAATTAATACTTTTGCCATTTTATTTCCTCCCTACTTAATACCTAAATTTTTTAAAATTTTATCTAAAGAACCTGGACTTGGAATATATATAAAAGATCCCCCTACATCCTTATTATCATCAATAAAATGAGTATCTATTGCAAGTACATAGTCATCATATTGCTGCGCATAAATAAAGGATGTAGTTAAAATTGCTGCAAGCATATCTATTGCAACTGCCGGAACAGAAGTCATTAGAGTAAGTCCGGTCATTTTTGAAATTGCATTTAAATATGAGTTGCCAAGAATATTGCCTATTTCTTGATAAACAGACGTAGAAAGCTCCTCGTTTTCAGTATTGTATTCCTTATAATCCTTGAGCATATACTTCATAACTGATTCTGCTTTTTTATAGCCCATAAGATATAGGATATTCCCTGGAGCATCTCCAAATACTCTAAGAAGCACGGCAACAAACTTTTCATCCTCCGCACCAATTTTTCTTATCATATCATTAAAAGGTAATACATCCACCTGAGGAACTGTCATATCAATTTTTTTATTTACTAATTGAGAAAGAACTGTAGCAGCATTGCCTGATCCTATATTGCTTATTTCCCTTAATGCATCAAGTTCAAATTCGCTTAGATTTTTTTCCAATAATATCACCTACTTTAAACTATTGCTGCAACATCAAGTATAAGTGTTACAAGTCCATTTCCAAGAATTGTTGCTCCAACATATTCTTTTAAACCTGATAATGTCTTCCCTATGTTTTTAATTACTATTTCCTGCTGTCCTGATAATGAATCAACTAAAAGTCCTGCAGTTTTTTCTCCAGACTTTGCAATTACAACAAACTTATCCTTTCCATCCTCTCCCTTTATATTTAGCTTATCGGAAAGTCTTATTAAAGGAATTACATTATCTCTGTATATTATCACTTCTTTATTATTTGTAAGTTTTATTTCATCTGTATTTATACTTATTACTCTATCAATAAATCCAAGAGATATTGCAAAAGTTTCATCACCAACTTTTACAAGCAGCGCCTGAATAATTGAGAGGGTAAGCGGCAGTCTTATGATTACAGAAGTCCCTTTCCCTTCCTCACTTAGAAGTTCAATGGTTCCTCCAATAGCTGAAATTTTAGTCTTAACTACATCCATTCCCACACCTCTTCCAGAAATATCTGTAACCTTTTCTGATGTGGAAAATCCCTGCATAAAAATCAAATTTTTAATGTCCTGTTCACTCATGCCAGAAGTATCTATGCCACTTTTTTCAGCTTTTTGTTTTATCTTTTCGACATTTAAGCCCCTGCCATCATCTTCAACTTTAATAATTGCCTTATTCCCCTCTTGATAAGCAATAAGTTTAATTGTCCCTGCAGCCTTTTTCCCAGCTTTTATTCTTTCTTCAGCAGGCTCAATACCATGATCTGCCGAATTTCTTATCAAATGAAGAAGAGGCTCACCAATTTCATCTATAACAGTTCTATCAAGTTCTGTATCCTCGCCTTTAATAACCAGCTCTATTTCCTTGCCAAGTTCATTGGATAAATCCCTTATCATTCTTGGAAATCTGTTAAATACCTTTTCCACAGGAAGCATCCTTATTTTCATAACAAGATCTTGAAGGTCAGAAGTTATTCTTCCTACCTGCTCTAATGTTTCATGAAGATCAGTCAGTTTATAATTACTACTAAGCTGTTCAAGCCTTGTTCTATGTATTACAAGCTCACCAACCAAGTTCATAAACTTGTCCATTTTTTCAAGATCAACTCTTACAAATTGATGTGCCTTTTTAGATGTTCTATCATCTTTTTTGGGCTGACTCTTAACATTTTTATTATTCGATTCTTCTTTTGGTTTAGCTTCTTTTGATTGAGCTTCTTCAGTATTATTAATTTCTACTTCGCTTACATTTACGCTTTCAATTTCTGATACGCTTTCAATTAACTTTTTTACCTCCTCGGCAGTTTTATTTGTTACATAAACAAAAACAAAGCTGTAATCAAATTTTTCCTGCTCAATATCCTCTATAGAAGGTATAGACTTAACTATTTCTCCTGATTCCTCAAGATTTTTATAAACTAAAAAAGCTCTTGCAGATTTTAATTTGCAGTCATTGTACAAATTAACTTCTGCCTTAAAAACATTATAATTTTTTTCCTTCGCTTGTTTTATTATATCCTCATCATAAACATTAAGTTCGAAATTTATACTATTTGAAGGTGCCTTTTCTTTTAAAGGTGCCTCTTCTATGGTAGCTGCTGCTTCATCTCCATTTGAGGAATTCCCACTTGCTGCTATATCATCAAGCATTTTTGTGATACCTGAAATATCAGTTTTTTCGCTGCTGCCATCTCTAACACCATCAACCATTTTTTCAAGAGTGTCCAAACATTTAAAGAGAACTGTTATAACCTCAGAATTAACTTTTAATTTATCATTTCTAAATTCATCTAAGATGTCCTCCATTTTATGAGTGAGTTCGGCAATATCGTTAAACCCCATACTTGCTGACATTCCTTTTAAAGTATGGGCTGCTCTGAAAATTGAATTAATAGTTTCCTTGTCATCTGGATTTTTCTCTAGCTCTAGAATCCATTCATTTAAATTTTGCAAATTTTCATCAGATTCTTCTATAAACATATCCAAATATTGCGACATATCCATACTTAATTACCTCCTGGTTTTCTATAAATAAATGTAGAGGCTTTTTCAAAACCAATCTCCCTATAGTTATAAATATTTTCAGTTGCCCCGATAAATAAAAGTGCTCCTGGCTTCATTGCCTGATAAAATTTTTGAAATATTTTATTCTTTGCTTCCTGAGTAAAATATATAACTACATTTCTGCATACAATTAAGTCAAAACCAGTTTCATATTTGTCGAGAATTAAATCATGCCTCTTAAAAGTAACTCTATTTTTAATTTCGTCCTTAATAATATATTTTTCACCATCAACAGTAAAATATTTTTTAATTAAATAATCATCTACATTCTTGACATCATTTTTTGTATAGATGCCTTTTTTAGCAGTTTCTAAAATTGTAGTATCAATATCTGTAGCTAATATGCTGTGCTTTTTATTGGGAGTAAGCTTATCCATTATAATTCCAAGGGTATATGGTTCAGCTCCAATAGAACAGGCAGCACTCCATATTTTTAATGAATTTTTATCAGGTGCAAGATACTTTTTGATACTTTCTTCAAGCTGTAAAAACATATCCTTATTCCTAAAAAATTCCGAAACATTTATAGTTAAATAATCTTTAAACTTTTTAGAAAGGGCACAATCACCTTTAAGCATTTTCACAAAATCAGCTTCGTTCTTTGCTCCTGACCTTGACATAAAGCTATTAACCCTGCGCGTAAGCTGTTTCGATTTATATGCGTTAAGGTTCATTTTATATTCGTCTAATACGTATCGTTCAAGCATTGGGTATTCCAACAGTTATAACCCCCTTACAATCCTAACTATCTCATCTTTAAATTTATAATCTGGCAGCACCATATCCACACATCCAGTTTCAAATGCAGCCTTAGGCATACCATAAATAACTGATGTCGCTTCATCTTGGCATAAAACATAGCCGCCTTTAGACTTGATTTTTTTAACTCCCTCAGCTCCATCATGTCCCATTCCTGTAAATATGCATGCTAAAATGTTTCCCCTATAACAATCTGCAGCTGACATAAAAAGCTTATCCACTGCTGGTCTTACCCCATGTATTTGAGGAGTTGTATCAAGCTTTATAGTATTTACACTTATGGTCATATGATAACCGCCTGGTGCAATATATACTGTGTTTTTTAATAGTTTTTCATCGTTTTCTGCTTCCTTTACCCTTAAATTGCTGTTTTCATTTATTCTATCAGCAAAAACTTTAGTAAATTCAGCTGGCATATGCTGTACTACTGCTACTGGAACATTTAAATCCCCCGGAAGAGATGTTATTAAATCATATAAGACTTTAGGTCCCCCTGTAGATGCCCCTAGCAAAACTATATCAATTTTCTTTTTTATATTTTTATTTTTTTCAGTCATAGCTATAACTCCTTCATGTCCTTGCCTACCATTCTTATAAATACTTTTCCAGTTTCAGCATCAATAATCATTGTTCTGCCTGAATTGCCCCCTAAATCTTCAGCAGTAATAGGTATATTATATTTTTTTAAATTTTCTTTAACAGCTGTTCCATTTCTTGTTCCAATATCCATCATAGGATTTTTATCAGAAAATGCAAACATACTTGCTCCTCCTGCAATTTTAGCCTTAAAGTATGCAGGATTTCCACCACTTTTAACCATTGCTTCTATCAAGCTTGGTATTGCCTTATCAGCAAATTTAAGTGGATTTGATTGATTGGTAAAGCCATCACTATCAGGAAGCATAATGTGCGCCAAGCCTGCTACTTTATTTTTATAATCATAAATTGCAATACCAACGCAAGAACCAAGGCCTAATGTTATTAATCTGTCAGGAGGAAAAGCAATATTCAAATCGCCAATTCCTATTTTTATCTCTTTTGACTCCATTTATTACTCTCCAATTTATTACTCCATTTATATATTTAAGGATTGAATTTTAGACATCTCATCATTAGTTAATATTTTTTCTGTATCAATTAATATAATAATTCTATCATTTAATTTGATCATTCCGCTTATGTACTCATTAGATATTCCCTTTACAATACTTGGTGCCTCCTCTATCATGCTGTCATCTACATTCATTACTTCAGATACTAAATCCACAATAAGCCCTACTTTTTTATCTTCGCTTTTAACCACAACAATTTTAGGGTTGTCCTTTAATTTAGTATCAGATAAATTGAATTTTTTCTTTAAATCCATGATAGGTAAAATTTCATCCTGATATGTTATTACTCCCTTTATAAAGTCTGGGGATTCTGGAATTTTAGTAGGTTCAGTATAACCTAGTATCCTTTCTACCTGAATTATACTTACTGCAAATTCTTCATTGTCGATCTTAAATACCACAACTTTATTGTCCACTACATTTTCACTCCTCATATTTTAATTTTTCAACTGTTATTTCTCCCGATTTATTAAACACTTTAACCTTTTTAATTGGGTAATCTACCCTATATATTAAATCACCTATATAAAAAATTGTGTTGTGATAAACCATATCAGCTTCAATTACACTATCTTTATTTGCTTTTATAACTGTAAGAGCACCAGCATTAGAGCCAATCTCCTTACAAAATACCCCGCCTCCGCCGGTTATTTCTCCGCCTCTTACAATGCCTGGAAATCCGGTAAACTTTACTATATTATTAGCTTTTATAATGGTATTGTAGCATCCTTTTCCCGTTATTTCTACATTATTCGTAGCACTGATATTCGAATTTAAACCATATCTTATATAAACATCAGCAGGTGTATTTTTCATTTCATATTTAATAAGAAAATCACTGATTTTTTTATGTAAATTATTTACTTTAAAAGGATTATCCAAATATCCATTTTCAATTTGAGAATATATCTTCAAAGATTCATTCAGTATTTCTTTTGCTTCATCATTACATTTGCCTGAATTTCTCATATTATTAAAATCAACTATAATGCTTCTTTTTATTTTCTGATATTTTGATTGCAAAAGAACTTTAAAAATTGTACCAGCTGGTATATCATCTCTTAATTTTCCAGAGTTTTTAAGGTCCATAAAAGATTTATAAATACCATCTAAGAATTCTGCAAATTCACTAAATAAACCTATTAACTTTTCTTCCTCAATTTGGTTATTTCCTGCAATAATAGTTGAGGATATAACATTTTTTTCTATTAAAACATCCCCAGCGGCATAAATCTTAGAATCAGCAACACTTCCACATACTTTAACGCAGTTACCCGATTCAATTTTTAAACCTTCCTTGACATTCCCTCTTATTACCACGTCACCTCCATGAAATATTATATTCCCAGTCTTTATATCTATATCCTTATCATAGGTTATTACTGGAAATACACATATTCTATTCCCTTTTATTGAAGGTGATCCCTTTAAAGATGATAATATTTTTAATCCATCATCGCTTAGGTAGCATCCAGCACCTGGCAATAAGTTTATTGTTTTTTTCTTAGCTCCTTTGGTGACTTTTCCAAATATATTACAGCCATCTTTTCCATCTGTTCCTTGAATGTTTTCTACCAATATTTCATTCTCATTTACATAGTCTATTTCACCCATATTATAATAATCGACTTTTCCATCAATTTCTACAGGCTTTTTATTATTTTTTATATTAAAATAATATTTAACCTGATCATTAACTGGCTCAAGTGGTCTTGTACCAGATGCAATAGTGCATTTCCCGCCCGTTTTTAGTATGGATTCGCTGCTGCTTATCTTAATTCCGCAAACTATTTTATTCTCATTTAAAATATTAAGTATGTCGTCTTTTGTATATTTTTCTGGATAAGTTTCATTTACAAGCTTTGCTTTAATTGTGATTTCATTATCCATATCGCAATCACATATTTCATATTCCCTTTTAGGTATGTATTCTACTATTAGATACGCCTCAAACTGATCCTCAGATACTTCTATGCTCATATTCCTTTTACAGTCACTATTTTTTGGCAATATAATAACAGTATCGTCCTCTTTAATGCTTACTTTTCCATCAATTACTTTATCATTTACCGAAACAATTACATTAGGTTCTGGAGTTATTGAAGGCAAAATATCCCCTTCTTTATAGACTATATTGCCATCCTTTATGCCAATTAACGCCTTTTGCTTAAAACCCGTTATTTCTAGCTTAACCTGTTTATTTTTAAAAATACCAGATCCTTTCTCTACATGATATATTAGTTCTTCTTTTTTTCGTCCTGTCGCCTTTTCAGCTTCTAATAATGCATTTTCAAAACTGTCAGAAATGAAAACCATTGTTACACCCCCAAAACTGATAATAGACATTTACCCCATGACTACCATCCGTAATCCTCCGCTTAACGCGGAGAATAACGGCTGCTGCGCCTCTGGATCGGCTCCTTAAAAACTTAGATGAATAGGGGTATTTCTTATAAGCAAGCTCCACCTAAATCCAAAAATTACCTCATCTGATGGCAGTGTCTCTCTCTTTTTACATTATAACACATAATATTTATTTTATTGTATTATATTTGACATATTTTTTATATGCTAAAGCCCTATTAATTACTATAAATGTGGAGGACCAAAGTATTCCTGCCAGCCATCCGCCTATAACATCACTAAAATAATGAACCCCAAGGTAAACCCTGCTCATTCCAACAAGCCCGGCATATATAAAAAGCAGCAATGTAATAAGTCTTGCCATATTTTTATTTTTAAAATCCAATAATATATAATAGGATAATAAAATTATAAAACTTAAAAATATCATCGCATGACCACTTGGAAAGCTGTATCCTGATGGGTTTAACAGCCTATCAATTGAAGGTCTTTCTCTTTTAAAAATTGCCTTTAAACCTTCATTAAATATCCATACTCCAATAATCCCAAGTGCAAAATGAAAGGACTCCTTTCTTTTTTTATTTATATAAAAGAAGGTCACCACTGCTGTTGTTAATATAATTACTGAAGCAACCCCTCCTGTATTTGTTATAAATTTTGCAGCTGAATTCAGCTTCTCATTTCTAATGGATAAAAAATAGCTGTAAACTTTCGTATCAATTGACCAGCTTCCATACTCATAATAATCTTCAGCTAATTTTAAGAATAAAAATAAAGAGATAATAGCCATGAATATACTTGTAAAAAAGAAAAATGCATCCCTGTCATATTTTTTATATTTTACAATAAAGTTATGAATATTATTGCATAACTTTTTCCCCCATGTACCGCCTACAAAAAAATTCTTCAAACGCATCACCTCAAATATATTATACAGAAAAAATAATTATATGTAAAAAAAATAGGCACGAGATGTGCCTATTTTAGCTTAATTATAAGTTTGCAAGCTTTTTATAAATATCGTATCTTTCCTTTAAATCTTTTTCAGCCTTTTCATATAAAGCTTCAGCTGATTCAGGTTTAACTTTTAGAAGTGAAGTGTATCTAACTTCTCCCATCATAAAGTCTCTAACTGAACCTGTTGGTTCTTTAGAATCAAGCTGGAATGGATTCTTACCCTGTGCTTTTAGTCTTGGGTCGAATCTAAATAAATGCCAATATCCTGTTTCTACTGCTTTCTTTTCTTCTGCTTGGCTCTTGCCCATTCCTGCTTTTAATCCCTGATTGATACATGGAGCATAAGCAATTATAATTGATGGTCCATTGTAGCTTTCAGCTTCTTTAAGTGCTTTTAGATACTGGTTCTTATCAGCTCCCATAGCAACCTGTGCTACGTAAACATAGCCATAGCTCATTGCCATAAGCCCTAAATCCTTCTTCTTTGTTTTCTTACCAGATGCAGCAAACTGAGCTATTGCAGCAGTTGGAGTAGCTTTTGATGACTGTCCGCCAGTATTTGAGTAAACTTCTGTATCTACAACAAAAACATTTACATTTTCTCCGCTGGCAAGTACATGGTCAAGTCCACCGTATCCGATATCATATGCCCATCCATCTCCGCCTATTATCCATTGTGATCTCTTTGTAAAGAAATCTTTCTTCTCTAATAATTCAGCAGTGATTTCCTTTAATTCATCATTTTCTGGCTTGTAAGCTTCAAGAGCCTTTATTAATTCATCTGAAGCCTTTCTTGTTTCATTGCTGTCATCTTTCTTTGCCATATAGTTTTCAATTTCTTTCTTTAAAGCTTCATTGGATGATTTTGCACTAAGTTCATTTACAAGGTCTATAACTCTTGCTCTTATATGCTTAGTACCTGTGTACATTCCAAGTCCATATTCTGCGTTATCTTCAAATAAGGAGTTAGCCCATGACGGTCCATGTCCTGCATAATTTTTGCAGTATGGAGTTGATGGAGCACTTGCTCCCCAAATTGATGAACATCCAGTTGCATTTGCTATGGACATTCTATCTCCAAATAGCTGAGTTATAACCTTTACATATGGAGTTTCTCCACATCCAGCACAAGCTCCTGAGAACTCAAGCAGTGGCTGTTCAAACTGGCTTCCTTTAACAGTTCCTGTTGACATTGGATTTGTTTTATGTGGTAATTCAAATGCATATTTAAAGTTTTCTGCTTCATGCATTTGTCCGCCAATTGGCTTCATAACAAGAGCTTTGCCCTTATTTGATGGACAAACATCAGCACAGTTTCCACATCCTGTACAATCCTCAACGCTTACCTGTATTGTAAAGTTCAATCCTTCAAATGCCTTTCCTCCAATAGCCTTTACAGCTTTAAATCCCTTTGGAGCAGCTTTTAATTCCTCATCAGTAAGAAGGAATGGTCTTATTACTGCATGAGGGCATATAAATGAACACTGGTTACATTGTATACACTTGTCCGCATCCCATTCAGGGACAGTAACAGCAATAGCTCTCTTTTCATATCTTGCAGTTCCATGTGGGAATGTTCCATCAACATGGTCAACAAGCTTTGAAACAGGAAGATCGTCTCCCTTTAAGCTGTTCATTGGCATTAATATATCCTTTATAAATGCTGGAACTTCTTTCTCTTCTACTGCAGTATCCTTTGCATTCTTCCAGCTTTCTGGAACATTCACTTTAACAAGTGCATCGGCTGCTGCATCTATGGCTGCATTGTTCATATTAACAACTTTTTCACCCTTAAGTCCATAGTTTTTAACAACAGATTCTTTTAAATACTTAACTGCATCTTCAAATGGAATAATATCAGCAAGCTTGAAGAAAGCAGTTTGCATTATCATGTTAATTCTTCCGCCAAGTCCTATCTTCCTTGCAATTTCAATAGCATTAATTGTATAGAAATTGATGTTATTTTGTGCAATGTATCTCTTCATGCTTGCAGGCAGCTTTTCTTCTAATTCCTCTGGCGTCCAGTATGAATTTAGAAGGAATGTGCCATTTTTCTTAAGTCCATCAAGAAGATCATACTTATTAACATAAGTTGGCTGATGGCAGGCTATAAAATCTGCATTCATTATAAGATAAGGTGACTTAATTGGCTTGTGACCAAATCTTAAATGTGATATTGTAACTCCGCCGGATTTCTTTGAGTCATATGCAAAGTATGCCTGAGCATACATATCAGTCTTATCTCCAATAATCTTTACAGAGCTCTTGTTTGCTCCAACTGTTCCATCAGATCCAAGTCCAAAGAATTTACATGAAATAGTTCCTTTTGGTGTAACATCTATTTCTTCATGCTTTGGAAGTGAAGTGAATGTAACATCATCAACAATTCCAACTGTAAAATGATTCTTTGATTCATTCATCTTTAAGTTTTCATATACAGAAATAATTTGTGCTGGTGTTGTATCCTTTGATCCAAGTCCATATCTTCCACCAACTATAACAGGCTTGTCCTTTACATCATAATATGCAGTTCTTACATCTTCATATAAAGGCTCTCCAGCTGCACCAGGTTCTTTAGTTCTATCAAGTACAGCAATTTTCTTTACTGTCTTTGGAATTGCTTTTAAGAATTTATCTATTGCAAATGGTCTATATAGATGAACTGAAAGGAGTCCAACCTTTTCTCCTTTCTTATTTAAGTAATCAACTGTATCTTCAATAGTATCACATACAGATCCCATTGCAATGATTACATATTCAGCATCTTTTGCTCCATAGTAATTAAATAATGAATAGTTTCTTCCAGTAATCTTGTTTATTTCATTCATATAGTGTTCAACTATTTCTGGAATTGCATCATAGTATTTGTTTGCAGCTTCTCTTCCTTGGAAATAAATATCAGGATTTTGAGCTGTTCCTCTTGTTGCAGGATTTTCTGGTTTTAAAGCTCTTTCTCTAAATGCTTTAACTGCATCCATATCAATAAGCTTTTTTAAATCAGCATAATCTAAGACTTCAATTTTTTGATATTCATGTGAAGTTCTAAATCCATCAAAGAAATGTAAGAATGGTACTCTTCCTTTAATAGCTGAAAGATGTGCTACTGCAGCTAAGTCCATAGCTTGCTGAACGCTGTTTGATGCAAGCATTGCAAATCCTGTCTGTCTGCAGGCCATTACATCCTGATGATCTCCAAATATTGAAAGTGCATTAGTAGCAAGTGCTCTTGCACTGACATGGAAAACTGCAGGTAATAATTCTCCTGCTATTTTGTACATATTTGGTATCATAAGCAGCAGTCCTTGAGAAGCTGTAAATGTTGAAGTTAATGCTCCACTTTGAAGTGAACCATGTACAGCACCTGAAGCTCCTGCTTCTGATTGCATTTCTACTACTTTTACTTGTTGTCCGAAAAGATTTTTTCTTCCTTTTGAGCTCCATTCATCAATGTGCTCGGCCATAGGTGAGGACGGTGTTATAGGATATATGGCAGCAACTTCAGTAAATGCATAAGCTACATGAGCTGCTGCTTCATTCCCGTCCATAGTCTTCATAATTTTAGCCATTTTAACCCTTCCTTCCATTAATTATCTACTATTATTCTACAACGCATATGGATAAGTATCAATAGAAAAAAAGGGTTATATATTATTTTTTTATCTATTTATACATAATAATTTTAAATTTTACTTAAAAGTCACCATTATTGTTTATTTAAATACCCAATTTATTCGCATATATAACAGAAACAATTTTATTGTGTAACAATATAATGCAATATTATTTATTCCAAAACTTTCTTCGATTTGCATTTCTCACATTTTTATATAACAATCATTTTTTATGAATGTTATATAAAAATATTATTATTTTCTGCAATAATAATATTTTATGTATATTTATTACTACCTTATTATATATATTCACTATATTGCAAATTTCTAATAATAACAATCGTCATGTCATAGCATCGGATTTGCATCAATGTATCCCCAAACTGATATCCCTGCTCATTACAGATTAGCTGATCTTTAGTAGGATTTGGAAATATATTATTTACATTCTCTATCAAATTGTTTAACTACATTATACGAGGGAACGGTCTTGACCATTCCGCTAGGCAATGCACGGGATCGTGGGGACGGAACGGTCAAGACCGCTCCCTACCATTTTAAATTCTTCATTCTCCATTCTCCATTACAAGAAGTCTTGCGCCCTAACCCTTGATGGTTTATAATCAAATTGTTAAATATAAGCTAAAGTGAGGTAGATTTTCATGAAATTAGGAATAGTTGGCCTTCCGAATGTTGGCAAAAGCACGCTTTTTAATGCAATCACACAGGCAGGTGCTGAGGCAGCTAATTATCCATTTTGTACAATAGAACCTAACGTAGGCGTAGTTGCAGTTCCAGATAAAAGATTGGATGTACTTTCATCCATGTATAAGCCTGAAAAAGTAACTCCAGCTGTAATAGAATTCTGTGACATAGCAGGGCTAGTTAAAGGAGCCAGTAAAGGCGAAGGTCTTGGAAATAAGTTTTTATCCCATATAAGAGAAGCTGAATCAATTATTCATGTTGTTAGATGTTTTGAAGATTCGAATATAGTTCATGTTGATGGTACGATAAATCCTATAAGGGATATAGAAACAGTAAATCTCGAACTAATATTTGCAGATATGGAAACTCTTGAAAAAAGAATAGATAAAGCAAAGAAAAATGTACGTTCTGGTGATAAAAAACTCCAGGAAGAGCTTTCATTTATGGAAAGATTAATGAAACACCTTGAAGATGGAAAGCCTGCAAGAACTATGGACATGACTGATGATGAAAAAAATATGTTAAAGCAGTATTTCCTTCTTACTTCAAAGCCTGTTTTATATGTAGCAAATGTTGCTGAAGATGACGTTATAAATGGATATGAAAATAACGAATTTGTAAAGCAAATTGAAGAATATGCTAAAAATGAAGGTTCAGAAGTTATACCAATATGCTCAAAGCTTGAAGAGGATATATCCGCACTTGAGGGAGAAGAGAAAAAAGAGTTCTTAAATGATTATGGAATTAAAGAGCCCGGTCTTGATAGGCTGATAAAATCAAGTTATAAGCTTTTAGGACTTATAAGCTTTTTAACTGCTGGTCCTAAAGAAGTAAGAGCTTGGACAATTACAAATGGAACAAAGGCTCCTGAAGCAGCAGGAAAAATTCATTCAGACATGGAAAGAGGCTTTATAAGAGCAGAAGTAATCAGTTATGAAGATTTAATTGCTTGCGGCTCTGAAGCTGCAGCAAAAGAAAAAGGTCTTATGAGATCTGAAGGAAAAGATTATGTAATGAAAGATGGAGATACAGTTTTATTTAGATTCAATGTATAATTAGTTAATATATTCCATTCATTTTGACCTTTACAAAGAAGCTCTAAGGGTTAAACTATAAAGACCAAAATTATTTTAAAATTACCTTTTTACTCTACTAAAATATGTTATAATGTTAAATGATATTATATTTATAATAAATACTATAGTAAAGGGGATAGAATCATGGGCTTTAAAGAGTCAATGGCCAAAAAATATTCTGAAGCCTATATACAAAAATATGGTGATAGACTAACTCAGATTCAGGGTCACGTATTAAGTATAAAAACTGCAACCAAAACAATACTTTGGATTTATCATATTATTATAGTGGATATATTGGTTAAGCCAGAAAGAAGTAAATCAGTAGTAAAATGTCAGTTTAAAAGGAAAAAATGGTTTAAAAAGCCTAAATTTATTCCTTTGAATCAGGGGAATATGGTAATAGTCCAAGGGCTAAAACCTAAAAAGCCTAAGGAAGGCAAGGAAGAAAAGAAAGAACAGCAAGAAGCTGCTATTTCAATATTGAATGTCAGAAATTTAACTACTAAAATAGATTTAGTACCTATGGATCAAAAAATTCAAAGAACTAAGCAAAGACAATATATTAAATAGAATAAAATCACTGATTATCAGTGATTTTATTTATTCTCAAGACTCCACTTTTATAAGGTGGAGTTTATTTTTTCTTTCCAAACCAGAAAAGGCTGGATATAAGGGATATAATGCTGGAAAAAATAAATACTAAAACCCAGTGCTCAAAATTTATTCCCACAGTATGAAAGATATTTTGAAAATAAGGATAATATACTGCAAAGAAAACCATTATTATTGAAGCCATTACAGCAAGAATCAAATAAATGTTATTTAAAATGCCCACTTTAAAAATAGATTGATATTCAGATTTACATTCGAAAACATGAAACAGCTGTGACATTATCAGTGTACAAAGGGCTACAGTTCTTGCACATTCTATTTCATCTTTAAAAACAGCTAAAGAAATAACATAGGATAGTATTGTGCAAATTCCAATTAATATCCCCCTAAAAATAATGCGCAAATTAAGTCCATAAGAAAATATACTTTCATCTTTTCCCCTTGGCTTTCGCATCATAATATCATCTTCTGCAGGCTCAAAACTAAGTGCCATAGCAGGCAGCCCATCTGTGGCAAGATTTACAAGTAATATTTGAATTGGATAAAGCGGCACAGGAAGACTTAAAACAGATGCTAAAAACATTGTCAGCACCTCTCCTATATTGCATGAAAGTAAATATCTGATAAACTTCCTGATGTTGTCATATATTGCCCTTCCCTCTTGTACTGCTGAAACTATAGTAGTAAAGTTATCATCCAATAATATCATAGATGAAGCTTCCCTTGTAACATCTGTACCCGACTGCCCCATTGCTATTCCTATGTCTGCTTCTTTAACAGCAGGTGCATCATTTACACCATCACCAGTCATAGCCACTACATAACCTTTACTTTTAAAACATTTTACTATTCTATACTTATGTGAAGGGTTTACCCTTGCAAACACTCTTATATTATCAATTTTTTCATATAAATCCTTATCAGACATTTTATCAAGTTCTTGTCCTGTAACTACAATGCTGTCATTATCCATAAGCTTTATTTGTTTTGCTATAGCCTGTGCAGTTAATTTATGATCGCCTGTAATCATAACAGGTGTTATGCCTGCTATTTTACATTCAGCTATGGCATCTTTTACCTCTTTGCGAGGCGGATCAATCATTCCGCAAAGCCCTGTAAATATAAGGTTATCCTCATTGTAATCATTACCTTCTATTTTTTTATAAGCAAAGGCAATCACCCTTAATGCAGATTTAGCCATTTCATTATTGCTTTCCATTATTTTTTGATAATAAGGCTCAGTTAAATGTTTTTCTTCATTCTCTATTAAGAGCCTGCTGCTTTTATTTAATACATTTTCTACAGCACCTTTTGAAAACATATATGTATCATTTCCATACCTGCATACTATAGACATCATCTTTCTATCTGAATCAAATGGATATTCATTAATCATCTTTATTTCCTTATTTATTTTTTCCTTTCTAACCCCTGCCTTATAGGCTAAAACTAATAATGCTATTTCTGTAGGATCCCCATTGAATTTAACTCCATCATATTCGGCATTATTACATAGCAAGCATCCCTCCAAAAGTTTTTTTAAAGAAAGATTATTTCTATCATTTATTTTACTGCTGGAGCTTTTTATTTCCCCTTTAAGATCATAACCACCGCCGCCAACATCATAATAGCTGCTATATGTATAAATTTTTTTAACAGTCATTTTATTTTGAGTTAAAGTTCCTGTTTTATCTGAGCAAATTACATTTGTACACCCTAAAGTTTCAACAGCAGGAAGCTTTCTAACTAAGGCATTCTTTTTCATCATCTTTTGAACACCAATAGCTAAAGATACAGTTACAACTGCAGGCAATCCTTCTGGTATAGCTGCTACTGCAAGGCTTACACCTGTCATAAACATTGTGTAAGCATCTTCTCCCCTTATAATTCCCATAATTGAAACTACTGCACAAATAGCAATACACCCTATTACTAGTACCTTCCCAAATTCATTTAATTTCTTTTGCAGCGGCGTTTCACTATCCTCTATATCATCCAGCATATTTGCTATTTTACCTACTTCAGTGTTCATTCCAGTAGCAGCTGTAAGTGCCAATCCTGAGCCTTTTGTAATTGTACAGCCCATATATAAAAAATTTTCTGTTTTAGGCTTGTTCCCCTTATTTAAAAGCTTTTTATGGATAGGTACTGATTCTCCTGTTAATATAGATTCATCACTTTCAATATTCTTTCCGCCAATTACTATTGAATCTGCAGGGATCCTATCCCCGCTTTCTAAAACTAAAATATCTCCAATTACAACTTCCTTTGCCTTCACAGCTGCTTTTTTCCCATCCCTTATAACCTTGGCATTAGGAGAAGCTAACTCCTTTAAAGCTTCAAGAGATTTTTCTGTCCTGTATTCCTGAATAAATCCAAGTACAGCATCTAAAAGTATAATGATTAATATTGTGATAGCATCAGCTGCTTCTCCCATGAAGGCAGATATTAAAGTAGCCCCAATTAAAACCCACACAATAAAATCATTAAATTGCTCAAATAAAACTTTAAATGGGGATTTTTTTTTCTTCCCCACAATTTCATTATATCCATATTTTTTTAATCTTCTTTTAACCTCAATACTTGAAAGTCCTTTATAAATATCTGCTTCTTTAATTATTTCATAATTTGTAAGTTTCATTTTTATCACCCCTATCAAAATCAAATACTATATTTATATTTATATTTACAACTCGTTAAAATATCACTATAATATCATTTATATTTGTATTTATATAACGAGGTGATAGTAATGGCAGAAACTGTATATATAACAGGTCATAAAAACCCTGATTCGGACTCCATATGCTCAAGCATTGCCTATGCAGAATTCAAAAACAAATTTGAAAATAAGTATATTCCTGTTCGTCAGGGGAAATTAAATCAGGAAACTGAATTTATTTTAAAATATTTCAATGTTCCTGCTCCTGAATATATTGAAACAGTAAAAACACAGGTCAGTGATTTAAATATTGATAAAGCTGTTCATGTTTCTAAAGATGTTTCTATAAAAACAGCTTGGATGATAATTCAAAAATATAAAATTAAAACTCTTCCTATTGTCGATAAAAATGAAAGGCTTATTGGAATTGTTACTTTATCAGATATTACAAAAAAATATATGGACACAAATGAAAACAATATGATAGCAAAAAGTAACACCACTTTAAAAAATATAATTGAAACAATAAATGGAAATCTTGTTTTCGGATGCGAACAGATGTTAAATACCTCGGGTAAAGTTGTAATAACCGCCATGTCTACTGAGAGCTTAGGGCCTTTTATCAGTAAAAATGATATTGTTATTACTGGAGATAGAGAAGATGTGCAAATTGCTTCTATTGAACTTGGTGCAAACGTCTTAATAATAACTGGAAATCCAAATATCAGCAAAAGCACTCTTGACAAAGCAAAAGAATCAAACTGTATTTTAATTACTACAAATTATGACACATACACTGCATCAAGGTTAATAAGTCAAAGTGTCCCTGTAGAATATGTAATGACTACAGAAAAAATTGTAAGTTTTAATTTAGATGATTTCATTGATGAAATTAAGGATAAAATGCTTCAGACAAGATACAGAAGCTATCCCGTTGTAGATGACAACAATAAAGTTAAAGGACTTATATCAAGATACCATTTAATATCTCAAAATAAAAAGAAAGTAATCCTGCTTGATCACAATGAAAAATCTCAATCTGTAGATGGAATAGAAGAAGCAGATATTATAGAAATCATTGATCATCACAGGGTGGGCGATATTGAAACAAAGAAACCAATTTACTTTATAAACAGACCCGTTGGAAGCACTGCAACAATAATTGCAAACCTTTACTTTGAAAATGGTATTACTCCAACTAAGAAAACTGCAGGACTTATGTGTTCTGCAATACTTTCAGATACATTAAAGTTTAAATCTCCAACTTCAACCCATATAGACAAAGTAACTGCAAATAAATTGGCTGAAATAGCAGGCATTGATATAGATGATTTTGCTCAAAAAATGTTTAAAGCAGGTACTTCCCTTAAAGGTAAAACTCCTGAAGAAATCTTTTATCAGGATTTTAAAGATTTTAATCTTAGCAAATATAAAATTGGAATTGGACAAGTAACCACAATGGATTTAAGCAGCATAGAAAAAATGAAGGAACCCATAATTGAGTATATGAAAATAGTATGCAAGGATAAAGATTATGATTTATTGGTTTTGATGCTTACAGATATTATTAATGAAGGCTCTGAGCTCCTTTATATTGGAAGCAGAAAAGAATTGATATCAAAAGCTTTTAACATTAATTCCGAAAATAACAGCATATATCTACCTGGTGTAGTTTCAAGAAAAACTCAAGTGGTTCCGCCGCTTTCAACTGTAGCCATGGATTAAAAATAAAAAATGTAATGTATATATTTTTACATTACATTTTTTATACTTTAAAATAGTTAAAAATTTGAAACTTTAACTGATACCGGTTCATTAAATAACCCCCGTTTTACTTCTGTTGCTGTTATATTTGTTGCCTCAAGTTTTTCTGTTATTAAGTTACATGCATCCCATGGATTTATTTTGTCACCGCATGTAAATACATCAATTGCTGCATAACCAAGCTCTGGCCATGTGTGTATAGTAAGATGAGATTCAGAAATTATAACAACGCCACTAACCCCACATGGACTAAATTTATGAAACGCCACTTCCCTAACCTCTGCACCAGCTGCTAAAGCTGAATCCACCAAGATCTTTTCAATAAGATCCCTATTATTTAAGATATCTGGATTGCATCCATATACCTCAGCCAAAATGTGTCGGCCTAACGTCATCATCCATTTCTAACCCCCTTTTTATTATTTTTTATTTTATTGCCCTAATATAACATATGGCAATAAATAAGCTGTTGAGGATTTTATATATTCATCTCCTTATTAATATATTAGATTTTAGAATCAATTACCCATTGGCACAGCATCCGTCATTTTGCACCTAAAAAGGATGGGACGGGGTATTGCGGATGCAACCATCGAATAAGGTGATTCTTAGACTCAGGTGGAGCTTGCTTATAAGGAATACCCTTCTTCAGCTGAGTCTTAGAAGAGCCAATCCAGAGACGTAGCATCCATTAGATATTACGGATATCAGCCATCGGATAAATTTAGTAAATCGATAAGTAAATTCTATCAAATTCTGCCAAAATGTCAAGTATATTTTATGAAATTCCTCATTTTTAAAAAATATAATATTTATATGATGTTTTTCCTCCGTTTTGCTTTGTTTTTTACCCTATGTATCTAACATTGCTAAATATATTATATGCATTCACATATAGGAATCAACACTGTATGCATAAAAAATTCAATCCTGTTACAAAATAGCTTTCCACAAAATATTTTTAGAATCAATAAGGTTAGTAATAAAAATATTTATTATAATATGACCGCTGCAATATTAAAAAAATGCTGTCGTATTTTTATCTCTTCAATTCTTAATTTAATTATTCTGTAGGGAACGGTCTTGACCGTTCCGTTGATGAACGAGCTAAATCCAGGAGAACGGAACGGTGCCAACACCCAGTAGCAATTCTATTCTATAGCATTTGCAGGGCGATCGGAATTTGGGGGGCGGAACGGTCAAGACCGTTCCCTACCATCCGATTATTCATAATTAACAGGAATATCGGAAAATTTGAAGATACATTGATGCAAATCCGTTTGTTATGACATAACAATTGTTATTATTAGAAATTCGCAATTTTCTTATTTTATATTATAGCAGCAAAAAAATACGCCACAAACATTATTTTTGTTTTCAATTTCTGATTGAATTATAATTTAAAAGGCAATAATTTAATTGTAAAAATAATAAATGTTGTAGAAAACGGCCTTGATCGTTCCGCCGATGGAGGTAAGAGATTTGGATTTACCGCAACGAAAAAGTATTCGGTTAATAAGTTATGATTATTCAAGTATAGGATATTATTTTATCACGATTTGCACGCACAATAGGCAGCATTTATTTGGCAGTATCATTTGCGATGAAATGGTATTAAATAAGTATGGGAAAATTGTTCAGCAGGATTTATCAAAAATACCGGAACGGTTTTATAATGTAGAATTAGATAAATATATAATTATGCCTAACCATATTCATTTTATCATTGTTATTGGTCCTAACCCTTACACCCCCCTAAATTCAGATCGTCCAGCAACGGAACGGTCAAGACCGTTCCCTACCATTCCAAAAATTTTAGGTTTGTTTAAATCCGGGACGACTAGAAAAGCTCATGAACTAAATTCTAAAATAATTATCTGGCAAAAATCTTACTATGATCATATTATTCGTAATGAACAGGAATATCAGGAAATCTGGAAATATATTGACACAAATCCCTTGCTATGGCATGACGATTGTTATTATTAGGAATTCACATTCTTTTTACAATAAATACCGTATCATAATTTACATCCTTACTACAATAAATATCTAGGGAACGGCCTTAATCGTTCTGCCCCCCTAGATTCTGATCGTCACCCAGCGGAATGGTTAAGACCATTCCCTACATCCAATTATTCGTAATGAACAGGAATATCAGGAAATCTGGAGATACATTGACACAAATCCCTTGCTATGGCATGACGATTGTTATTATTAGGAATTCGCATTCTTCCTACAAATAAATGCTATATCGTAATTTACATCCTTTCTACAATAAATGCCATATGCAATTTACATCTTTCTTACAATAAAGGCCGTATCGTAATTTACATCCCCATTACAATAAAGTCCGTAGGGAGCGGTCTTGACCGTTCCGCCCCCTTAGATTCAGATCGTCGCCCAGCGGAATGGTTAAGACCATTCCCTACGATTCCAATTATTCGCAATGAAAGGGTTTTCAAGAAATGAAATTGAGATAAATCTGGTATACATATGGAATTTTAGATATTACTGGAATATAATTGAGATGTGTAAAACTTTAAATAGCCTTATACTAAATCAAAATAATAAATCAAGAAGGGAGAAATTAAAAAATGAGGTTAAAACAAGTTTTTAGTATTATGGTTATATTTTTCATGCTTTTTACATTGGTACCCTTTAAAAAGCATGAAAATACAGTATTTGCGCAAGATGTCAACAAAATTACAAATGTCAGTGAAATAAAGCCCTATGATGATGTAAGGGGGAAAGATTTATCAAGCTTAGATTTAAAAGATCAAAGCGAATTATTATTTACTTTGGATTTTGATACTTATACTAAGTGGCCAGATAAGGATAAAATGCCCTCAAATTTTAATCCTAATCTAGTAATGGAAACAGGCAAAAATCCAGGGTTAAATATTAGAAAGCTCCAAAAGGAAGGATATACAGGGAGAGGAGTTAGTATTGCATATGTAGATCAACCTATTTTAGAAGGGCATAATGAATTTAGCAATCTAAACTTAAAGTACGAAATAGTAGCTGATAAAGGGGAGAAAGCCTATCCATCAATGCATGGGCCTGCGGTATTAAGCTTACTTGCAGGAAAAGATATAGGAATTGTTCCAAATGCTAATGTTTACTTTATGGGGGAAGGGGCCTGTCCTAACGATCAAAAAAATGAAGCTCGTGGGTTTCAGAGGATAATTGAAATAAATAAAACATTACCTGAGGATAAAAAAATCAAAATAATAGGAATGTCCCATAGAGTTGCAGATAAAAATGGGTATTATTTAAAAAATAGTGATTTATTAAGAAAAGCAGAACAAGATGCAGAGGAGCAAGGCATAATGGTAATTGATTGTGATACATTTGACGATCCAATTCTTCTGGCTACTAGAGCTGATAAAAATGTTGATGATTACAAAAGCTATACAATCGCAAAAAAATATACAAGTAACAATCCTAATGGTAAATTATGTGTTCCTATAGCAAGAACATACGCTGCCGGATATATAGCAGATAAGAATTTCTATCAATTCACTCAAAATGGAGGGCAAAGTTGGTCTGTTCCATATATAGTGGGCGTTATTACTATGGGATTGCAGGTCAATCCAAATTTGACAAAGCAACAAGCTATGAAGTATTTGTATGATAGTGGATATGATTTTCAAGGAGGCAAAATTATTAATCCTGAAGGTTTTATAGAATTAGTAAAACAAAACTGTGCTAATCCACATGATGTTACCTTAGATAAAGATTACAGATATTTTTTATATAATAAAAATAGGGTATCAGAGAATGATTTAAAATCAATAAACGAGTATACAAAGAAATTTGATGATGGAACTACAAGTATATTGAAAGATGTTTCCGATTATAAATCTGCTCCGGAAATATATGATATGCTGAAAACTGATTCTAAAAATAGGAATGGAAAATTAAAGGGTATACAAATTTTTGGTACATCTAATGATGTTCCTGCATTTGATATCCATTATAAAGTTCAAATGAAGGATTCTATAGATGATAGCGGAAATTATAAATCGGATTTCTTCTACTCAAACTTTAAAAGTGATACCAACAGCTTAAAAAATGATTTTAGCATATACAAAGCATTTAATGATAAACTTAACGTTAGCTTCATACCCGAATGGACAGTTTCAAGACTTCCTCTTACTAAAGGTGAGATTAATTCCTATATTAATAGAAATAGTGAATATGTAGATTTAATAAAAAATAAACCTTTTGGAGATTTTGTTAACTTTTCAAGTCCAATATTTGCAAGCAATAATCATAGCGATGATTTTGGATACTTTTTAAAGGAAAGGATAGATAATGAATTTAAGATATTAAGTAGTAACGATTATAAGCTTTATGGCAATAAACAAGGATATTACCCTGTTAACACAGAGGTTATAGGGGACTTTACTAAAGATAACATAGCTAATGAAAATAAAAGCGGAATAAAGGAATTCATAATAAATGCGCATGGTCAGTGGAATAACATTGATCAGTGTATATTTACAAGTAAGGATAGTAAATCAGAAAAGAGAAATTCTTTTCTCAATAAAAGCATTATAAATAATGTACTATCAGGCAATTATTATGATTTAGATTTATGGACATGCTTAAATGGATATAATTTGGATGATAAAAATTTAGTACATGAAGCTATGGCTAATGGCAAGTGTATGAGTGCTATGGCTGCATCTTCTATAATATCTAATAACGGTGTGCACAATGATGTCTCATTAGAAAATATGAAAAAGAATAATTTTTATTATTTTTATCTTAATTATTTGTATGATAGAGTATTAGGAAAATCAAGAAGTGAGAGCTTTAATTTAGGAAAATTAGCCTATGTACAGGAGATATTAAAAAATACAGATATGCTTCTTGATGGAAATTATCAGTTTAATCTTAACAATGTATTATCATATCATTATTTTGGATTAATTGAATATTGGGATTGTCCAGCTAAAAGTAATTTTAACCCTAGACTAGATAATCAAGCTGCATTTGATGGAAATGTTAACCCTAAACTAGACAATCAAGCTGCGTTTGATGGAAATGTTAAATTTAATAGTAATTATTCAAGTGGTGGCTTTAAGGTTAATTCTTTTAAGGCAGAAAAGGTTGGTGAGAAAGTAGAATTTACATTAAATTATGAAAGCTCAAGGAATTTTGATTTTAGTTTTTTTAACCCCCCTAACGGAGATGTAATTATGAAATTAGGGATAGTTAGTATTAAAAAGGGTGCTAATACAGCCAAATTTAGTATAAATATGAATGAGTTTCGTAAAGTATTGTCTGTAGATTCTATAACTATGGGATTTGAATTTGATGATAAACCAAACTGGATTAACTTTAAAACGCCTCAGCTTAGGTCACTGCTTAATTCCTCAAGTAATGGAAAAAACTAAGCTATTAGGGATAATAATTATATTTATAAATTAATTGCCTTTTTTATAATATAACGGTCTTGACCGTCCTGCTGCTGAACAATCTAAATTTAGAAGGACAAAACGGTGCCAACACCCAGTAGCAATTCCATTCCATGGTATTTGCAGGTCGATCTGAATTTGGGGGGCGGAACGGTAAAGACCGTTCCCTACC
>ENA-UOOH01000243-UOOH01000243.1-fermentation-metagenome-genome-assembly--contig:-NODE-243-length-66612-cov-5.596887_pt1 | contig 66612 bp, 57 predicted proteins | sample MGYA00245778_ERZ724025 | MGnify/ENA primary metagenome ERZ724025 (study PRJEB28704, sample SAMN03018313) | fermentation metagenome | biome: anthropogenic terrestrial biome; feature: soil; material... | reverse complement strand
CGGACCCTGTCTTTTTGCCTGGACAGGCCGTAGGCGGTAAAAATAATAACAGACAACTTAACTAGTTCTGCGGGGGCAAAGGGAATTGGGCCGATCCCAATCCAGCGCCGGGCCCCGTTTACTTCCCGCCCGATGCCGGGAATTAAAACCAGTCCCAGGGCAATAACGGCAGCAATTAAAATTGGCAGGGCACAATGCTTGAGCCGCCAGTAATCATAATTCATAGCTAGAAACATAGCCCCCAGGCCCAATAACGCCCAAATCACCTGCCGCTTAAAGTAGTAAAAGCTGTCATTGTAGTCGATTAGGGTACTGTATTCGCTGGCGCTGAAAACCATGACCACACCGATGCTTAACAGGCTCATCACCGTTAAAAAGAGGATAAAGTCCGGGGAGTTCTTTTTAACCCGCATGGTCAATCACCTCCATGTCGCCGGCCGCTGACCCGGTCAGCTTTAGACACCCGGTCCTTGCCGTAGGTTCAATCCTTTGAAACTGTGAACAATTTCTTTGAACAGGTTCCCGCGCTCTTCGTAGCTTTTAAACATATCCCAACTGGCACAGGCCGGGGACAGGAGAACAATTTCACCCGGCCGGGCCGACCGGTGAGCCAACTGGACGGCCTCCCGGAAATCACCTGCATAACAGATATTTTTAAATCCCCTGTCCCGGGCGGCATCGGCAATAAGCTGCGCACTTTGCCCCAGGACTACCAACACCCTGGCCCTTTCCTTCACTTTTTCGGCAAAGAGGCCAAAATCACTTCCCTTGTTTTTACCGCCGGCAATCAGTACGATCGGTTCCTTGTAAGCCTCCAGCGCCTTGATCGAAGCGTCCGGGTTGGTACCCTTGGAATCGTTGATATACCGCACGCCGTTAATCTCAGCCACAAATTCCAGCCTGTGGCTTACCCCTTTAAAGGTTCGCAGAGTTTCTGCCAGGCGATCGGTTCCAACTCCCATCACCTTCGTGGCGGCAACAGCCGCCAGGGCATTTTCCAGATTGTGTGCACCGGGAATCCCCAACTCATTAACGCCGCAAACAACCTCCTCGATTTGTTCGAACCGGGCAATGATTTTCCCTTCCCGGACATACACACCTTCCGGCAGGGCACGCTGTCGGCTGAAATATACAATCCTGCCCCGGAGTGCCCCTCCGAGAGCTGCTGTAGGTAGATCATCGGAATTAAGCACGGCGAAGTCTCCCGGATCCTGCCTCGCAACGATTTTTGATTTGGCTGCCGCGTAATTCTCCATGGTGCCGTGCCGGTCCAGGTGATCGGGTGTGATATTTAAGATTACACCCACCCTGGGCTTAAAGGCAACCGCAGTTTCAAGCTGAAAGCTGGATACCTCGGCCACAATCAGGTCATCCGGTCCGAACTGCTCCACCTCCGTTACCAGGGGCAACCCAATATTGCCCCCAACCAGCACATTTCTTCCGGCGTTCTTAAAAATCTCTCCAATCAGCATGGTGGTTGTGGTTTTCCCATTTGTACCCGTGATCGCTACAATTGGCGCTTTTGCAAAAAGAAAGGCCAGTTCCAGCTCACCGGTAACAGGGATCCCTTTTTGCAAGGCATCCCTGGCCGGTTCTACGGTCAGGGGCACCCCGGGACTGATAACAACCAAATCAAAGCTTCCACGCTCAACCTTCGGGTAGCCACCAAGAAAAATCTGAACCCCCTCGGTGGACAGCTGCTCCCATTCACCTCGCGAATCATCCGGATGGTTGGCGTCAGCTAGAACAACTGCGGCCCCTTTGCCGGAAAGGAAGCGTGAAACGGCCACGCCGCTTTTGCCGGCCCCGATTACTAGAACCTTTTTCCCTCTAAGGTCCATCAAGATCCGCCTTTCAAGGAAGGACACGCCTTCTTATTATTTATTCAATCCTTTTTGCAAAAATACTTTTATTTCAAAATTATTACTATTTATGCCGACCGGAAAAGGCACCGCTTTTTACTGAAGCCTCAAAAAGAAACTGAGGGCGCGTTCAGACCGTACAGCCCGGCCAGCCCAATCATAGCCAGGAGCAAGGTGGCCGCCCAGAAAGTGAGGACAACCCGGTTCTCTCCCCAGCCGCCTAGTTCAAAGTGGTGGTGAAGCGGGCTCATCCGAAATACCCGGCGCCCCGTCGTCTGGAAAGAGATCACCTGAATAATCACGGACAGCGCCTCTATTACAAAGATGCCTCCAATAATCACCAGGATGAGCTCACTTCTGGTAATCACTGCGGCGGCTCCCAGTCCTCCCCCGAGGGCCAGGGAACCCGTGTCGCCCATAAACACCCGGGCAGGGTGGCGGTTATAGAATAAAAAACCCAGGCAACCGCCGGAAATCGCCGCCATGCTTACCGCCACGCCGGTTTTATCCACCGCCAGGGCGACCGGCACCATGGCCAGGGCGACCAGCATGCTCACACCGGCAGCCAGGCCGTCCAGCCCGTCGGTCAGGTTGACAGCATTACCAAAGCCCACAACCACCAGAACGGTGAAGGCTAGAAAAGGCCACCAGCCCAGTTCCAGCTGGATGCCTCCCTGTGTTAGAAAACCGGAGAAGGGCAGGACCAGACCGGTACCCCGGCCTGTAATGAATACGGCCCAAAAGGCCAGACCGGCCGCTAAAAGGATCTGTCCCAGCAGTTTTTCCCGGGCCCTCAAGCCCAGCGAACGCTTCAATACGACCTTGATATAGTCGTCCAGAAACCCGATCAACCCGTACCCCACAACCATGATCAGAACAGCCAGCAGGTCCGGGTGATCCCAGGCGATAATGAGTCCCCCCGCCAGGATTCCGGTCAAAAAAATGATCCCGCCCATCGTAGGTGTACCCGCCTTCTGCAGGTGCCTGGATGGACCGTCCGAGCGAATATTCTGCCCGAACTTTAGCCGCTTGAGCCAGGGAATGACCAGAGGGCCCATCAGCAGGGACACGGCCAGAGCAATGGCAAAAGCCTGCCACAAAGACTCTCTCATGGCCCCGGTAGGCGATAGTATCAGAAGTCCACCGGCGACTAAAAAAATAGACAGGGCGGCAACCGAAGCCTTCCCTAACTTTTCCATGGCAGCCTCCATGTCTTATGTCTTATTAATGTAAATTGGGAAAACGTTATGACCTTGTCACAACCCCTCATCTCCGTTGCTTTAAAAGTTCCTGGACGATTTCTTCCATTTTCATGCCCCTGGAGCCCTTAACCAGAACCACATCCCCATCCAGCAACAACCTGTTCAGGATTCTTATTGCCGTAGCGTGTTCCGTACATGGAAAAACCCTTTCCCCCGCCATTCCGGCTTGTACTGCGCCCTCCGCTGCACTGGCGGCCAGGTCGCCCACGGTTACCAGTAAGTCCAGGTCCAGCCCGGCAGCCGTCTCCCCTATTTCCCTGTGGCTTTCCCCGGCGCGCGGCCCAAGTTCCAACATGTCGCCCAACACTGCCACAGCGCGCCGCCCTCCGGCCATTTCCTTCAAGACCCCGAGCGCTGCCCGGGTTGAAGCAGGGCTGGCGTTATAGGCATCGTTAATGATCGTCAGCCCCCCGGCCTCCAGGAGTTCCAGGCGCATACCGGTCAGGGCAACCGCTGAGAGCCCTTCGGCAATTTCCTCCACGGTCAGACCCAGTTCCCTCCCGACACCAATAGCTGCCAGAGCGTTCATCACATTATGCCGACCCGGGACCGGCAGGTAAAACGCATGGCGCTCACCCTCTAAAACAGCGCTGAAATGGATACCTCCGCGCTCCGGCCGGATATCCTCAGCCACCAGGTCAGCGGGCCGATCAATGCCGAAAAAAACAACTTTGCCCCGGCAGCGCTTCGCCTCCCGCAGGCTAAAAGGGCTCTCTGCATTTATGAGGGCGAATCCTCCGGGTGGAATGTGTTCAAGTATTTCACCTTTGGCTGCAGCGATATGGCTGACCGTCCCTAAGCGTTCAAGGTGGGTTTCATTGATGTTGGTAATAACAGCCCCCTTTGGCCGGGCAATCCGGCAGAGGGCATCAATTTCCCCCGGACCCCGCATGGCCAGCTCCACCACTGCAGCCTCGATCCCGTCATCAAGGTCCAGCAGGGTCAGCGGGAGGCCAATTTCGTTGTTTAAATTGCCTTCGGTTTTTAGAGTGCGCAGGCGTGCACCCAGAACAGATGCAACCATGTCCTTGGTTGTGGTTTTCCCGGTACTGCCGGTAACCCCCACGACAGGCCCTTTGTAACGGCCCCGGTTAAAGGCAGCCAGGTTCTGCAACGCCGCCAGGGTATCCTTTACCAAAAGAGCCGGAACCCCGGAAGGCAAAGACTCCTGACGACTAACAACCAGTCCGCCGGACCCGGCCGCCGCAGCAACACCCAGGAAGTCATGGGCATCGTACCGTTCCCCGGACAGAGCAAAGAACAGGTCACCCTTATTTATTCTCCGGGTATCGGTTGATACCGATTGCAAGATTATGCCGGGATCTCCCTGAATAATCCGTCCGCCGGTTACCTCCGCTAATTTACCGATTGTAATTGGCTTCATAAAAATCCTCCGTTATGGCCCGGCAATGAAAAGGCTACCTTCAAGCACGAACATCTTAATTCTAAGCCTCAGGAGCTTATTCCTCCCTACTTTTAGAAACGAATTCCTCTAGTACGCCTGCTGCTTCCAGGCGGTCGTCAAAGGGGAGTTTTTGCGTGCCGATAATCTGGTAATCCTCGTGCCCCTTACCCGCTATGACGACCACATCGCCCGGCCGGGCCATCCCCACCGCCAGGCGGATGGCCAGTCGACGGTCCGGCTCGACGGTATATTTTTCTTTTTCCGCATCCGGCCTTAACCCCTGCTCGATTTCCTGAATGATCGCCAACGGATCTTCCGTGCGTGGATTATCCGAGGTAATCACTGCAAAATCGCTGTAGCGAGCCGCGATAGCACCCATCTGCGGCCGCTTGGTGCGGTCGCGGTCGCCCCCACAGCCGAACACAGTGATCAGCCGCCCCCCGGCAACCTCCTTAGCGGTCTTTAAAATATTCTCCAGCCCATCGGGGGTATGCGCATAGTCCACAACGACAGCAAAGTCCTGGCCTGCATCAACCAGTTCGAAGCGCCCCGGCACCCCCCTGGCCGACTCCAGCGACGCTTTAATTACATCCACAGGCACCCCAAGTGCGGCCGAAGCGGTATACGCGGCAAGGGCGTTGTAAACATTAAAAAGGCCTGTCATTTTTAGATTAAGGGTACAGCGGCCCCACCTGCCCGCAGCAGTAAAACGGGCGCCCCTGGCAGTTACAAGGATATCCTCTGCCCGAACGTCTGCCGGGCATTTTATTCCATAGGTAAAGACTGTGCCCCCCGCACCCTCGATTAGATCCTTGGCGCTGGGATCATCAGCGTTGAGAATAGAACACTTTTGAGCTTTTACACCGGGCGCCGACAAGCCACTAAAGAGCCTTTTTTTTACATCACGGTATTCTTCCATGTCCCTGTGAAAGTCCAGGTGGTCCTGCGTTAAATTTGTAAATACAGCTGCATCAAATTCACACCCCTCCACCCGGTGCAGGGCCAGGGCATGGGATGAAACCTCCATGACACAAGTATCTACACCTTCCGCTGCCATCTCGCCGAGCAGTGCCTGAAGATCGGTGGACTCCGGAGTCGTATGTTTAACCGGGAAAACCCTGTCCCCAATCTTGTTGTGAATGGTTCCGATTAATCCAACCTTATGGCCTGCACCGCTTAGTATTGAAGCAATTAAGTTTGTGGTTGTGGTTTTACCGTTGGTCCCGGTCACCCCGATCATTTTCAGCCTGGCTGAAGGGTTGCCAAAAAAGCGGGCGGAAAGAAGCGCCAGGGCACGCCTTGTGTCGTGTACCATAGCCCATGACATCACCGGCAAAAGCTCGTCCTTGCGCTCGACCACCACCGCCGCAGCCCCTAGAGCAAGGGCTTTTGAGATATATTCGTGCCCGTCAAATTTATAACCCTTGACCGCAACAAACAAAAAACCCGGCTGAACCTGGCGTGAATCGTATGTAATTCCTGTTATAACGGTGTTTGGGTCACCCCCCGTGGAAAGCACTTCCACGGCCTCCAGTAGTTCCCGAAAAAGCACCCTTTAACCCTCCTGTTTCCACACAAACCAGCCTTGAAACGTGGACAGCATCATCGTTGCCAGTAGCTGCTAGTATTTCCAGATAAAGTAGGTTCCATAACAGGCGAATAGTAAGTTATCATTCGTCAGGTGGCAATTTTTCCTAAAAATGCAGCTGCAAAGTGTACTTTCAATGAGATTTCCCATTCTAGTCGGGCAACTCCCGGATCTCCGGCGGTTCAAAATCGACAGCAAGAGTCGTATCTTTTGCCACCTTGGAACCCGGCGCTACCCCCTGCCTCACGGCAAGGCCGGTACCCGCGGGGCTCAAGTGAAGTCCCAGCTTTTCCAGAATGGTCCCAACTTCCTTGATGGTCAGCCCGCGCAAGTCGGGAACGGTAACCTCGCCCATTTCACCGACTCCCGATGGTTGATTCAGATCGAGAATCACTGTCGTGCCGCTTAAAACCTCGGCGCCTCCTTTTGGAACCTGGCCGTAAACGATCTTACCCTGGCCTCTAGTTTGAACGGTAAGTCCGTTGTTCTCCAGAACGCTCCTGGCATCTTCCACTGGATAATTGACAACATTAGGCACAGCCAGCTTTATTTTCGGATCGTCATATACAAAGGGGGATTTCGGTTTTTCCAGGTTGGGTCTTTCCGGTACTTTCAAATAACGTAAAGTGTCCTGGGCAATGGCTTTGAAAACCGGGGCCGCAACTTGGCTACCGAAATAAATCGAGCCGGTGGGTTCCGCCACCATAACGAGCACTGAAATCTGGGGATCATCCGCCGGGGCGTAGCCCATGAAAGATGCGACATATTTTCCATCTGCATAGCCGCCCGACTCCACCACCTGGGCTGTACCTGTCTTGCCTGCCGCCCCGTAACCGTCCACAAAAGCGTTTCTGCCGGAACCTTTCTGCACCACACTAGTTAACAGACCCATCAAGGTCTGGGCGGTGTTCCTGGAAATGACCTGTCGAACCGGCTCAGGTTTAAACTCCTTGAGTACTTTTCCGTCCTCACCGGTAATGCCCTTGACTAGGGACGGCTTTAACAAAAGCCCGCCATTGGCCACCGCTGAAGCAGCCGTGATCAGTTGAATCGGGGTGACGGCAATGGACTGCCCAATTGACATGGTCGCAATGTCTAACTCAGTCACTTCTTTTTGAGGAATAAGAATGCCCACTTCCTCGCCTGGCAGGTAGATATTTGACCTTTGCCCAAAGCCAAATGCGTTTATGTACTTATAGAACTTGTCTATACCCAACCTCAGCCCCACGCTGATAAAGCCGGGGTTGCAGGAGTTCTGGGTGACCTCTTCAAAGGTCTGGGAACCGTGCCCGCCGTCGTACCAGCACCGGATAGTACGGTCGGCAACCTTGATAAAGCCGGGGTCATAAAATTTGTCATTAAGTCTTACCGCCCCCTCTTCCAAAGCTGAGGCAGCCGTAATTATTTTAAATGTTGATCCCGGTTCATAATTATAGCAGATGCTCGGGTTGTGATCCCAAACCTGCTGGGGATATTTCCTCCAGTCTCCCGGGTTAAAGGTCGGCCGGTTGCCCATTGCCAGTATTTCACCGGTTTTTGGGTTCATCACAATAATAACAGCTAGCTTCGGATGGTGGGTATCTACAATCTTGTCCAGTTCCCTTTCCACAAAGAACTGAATAGTCTGGTCAATGGTTAAAACAAGATTTTGGCCTGGCACCGGCGGAATGAATTTATGAAGCGCCTCGGGAATATTCCTGCCGACCGCGTCTTTTTCGATCACGATCCGGCCGGGACTGCCCTTTAACTCCTTGTCGTAGACGCCTTCAATGCCAATCAACCCCTGGTTATCATCCCCTACAAAGCCCAGCACATGGGCTGCCAGGCTCTCCTGCCGGTAGAAGCGCCTGTTTTCTTCCACCAGTTCCACGCCGTTTATTTCCAGCGCTTTCAGCTTCTGCGCCGACTGGTAGTCGATCCGCCTTTTAAGCCAGACAAAGCCCACGTCTTGGGTGAGCTTTTGGTAAACTTCCTCCTTATCCATCCCCAGAGCTAAAGCAATTTTATCAGACTCCTCCCGCTTAGCTTCAATCTGGGGGGGAAAGGCATAGGCCGAGTCGACACTTATGCTGGTAACCAGTTCGTTTCCGTTACGGTCGTACACATTTCCCCGCCTGGCCTCCACAGGAACATCCCTCATCCGGACTTCCTGGGCCTCCTCGCGAAGTCTATCCCCTTGAACCAGCTGAATCCAGGCCAGCCGAAAAACCAGTCCTACGAGCACCAGGACCGCTATCAGAAAGAGTCCGGTTATTCTTTTCCGGATTAAAATATTCGTCGTCCGCATGAGTTCCCCCCGTAGACCCTGCCCATCCGCCGAGCCCGAGCCAGGTCTTGTTTTCTAGCCTGTAAACCATTTCGGTGAAAGCTCTGATTAGACGGCTCTTTTTTTCTGACCCGGCGAAAGAAAAGCCCCCAGCGGCCCCTTGCTCCGGAACGGGCTCGGATGCCTGCACGGTTTTCCCCGCTACCTCCACAAATAAAACATTGTCGCTGCCCGGCTTAACCATTCCTAGTTTTTCCAGGGCCAGGGTTTCTACCCGGTCCAGTGACGCCAGTCGCTGAACGTCTCCTTCCAGGCTATGGTTTTCCACCCGCAGCAGGGCCAACTCTTTTTCAAGGCAGCTGATCTGGTAGCCCAGGGTAGACACCTGGGAGTGATAATAGATGATCAGCACGCCCAGTAGAAAGGTAACCAGCACCGTCCCGGTCAGCGCAATTCTCCGCCCCCTGGTGAAATTCTTAAGCCTTCGGGTCTTTTTGCGCCCGGGCTTATCCAGGGGCATCCCGTAATAGCCTGTCTTCTCCTGAGCTAGTATCAATACTATTCGACCTCCAGGTGGATTAGAACTCAAATGGAAGGGAAAAGATACCATGCGCGCAACCCCGGACAGTCCCCGCTCAACAACTGCCTGTCTAGTTCGCTTTACAGACCCGGTCAGGACCCTTAGAGCTTCTCCGTTATCCTGAGCTTGGCGCTTCTTGCCCTGGGGTTATTCTCCAGTTCCACAGGTGAAGGAATCAACGGCCTGGCGGTGACGGCCCGAACTTCTTTTTTACCCCCGCAGATACAGACGGGAAAATCCCTGGGGCAGGTACAAGGCGAGGCCAGTTCTCGAAAGAGATCCTTCACGATTCTGTCCTCCAATGAATGGAAGGTTATGACACAGATTCTACCTCCGGGCTTGAGCAACTGTACAGCTGAATGAACGGACGCCCTCAAGATCTCAAGTTCCTGGTTAACTGCTATGCGCAACGCCTGAAAGGTTCTCTTGGCCGGGTGCGGCCCATCCCGCCTGGCGCCTGCGGGAACAGCTTTCTTGATAATTTCAACCAAACGGCCTGTTGTTTCAATGGGGAGGTGTTTTCTTTCCTCCCCGATAAATTTTGCTATCCTGGACGCCCAACGCTCTTCACCGTACGCCCTGATGATTCTCGCCAGATCATCCACCGGCAGGCTATTCACAAGTGTCCCCGCAGATAAAGCCTGCTCCGGGTCCATCCTCATATCCAGGGGTGCATCATGCTGGTAACTGAATCCCCTGGCGGGGTTGTCCAACTGGTAAGAAGATACCCCCAGGTCAAATAAAATCCCGTCCACTTCCTCGATCCCAAGGCTTTTTAAGACCCCTGCAAGGTTCGCAAAGCTGGCCCGGACCAGGTCTATTTTACCAGTGAAAGGGGCCAGTCTGTTTTCCGCTGCGGCCAGTGCCTCCGGATCCCGATCCAGGGCCACCAGGCGCCCATTCCCGCCAATTTCCTGTAGAATCGCCGCACTGTGGCCGGCACCGCCCAAAGTGCAATCCACATAGATACCGCCCGGCTTTAGATTGAGCCCTTTCAGGACTTCACAGGCCATGACCGGTTTGTGGAAAAATTTCATTAGTTAATTCACTACCCTTATCTTACCAAATTCTCTTCAACGCTCGGGCGTAAATTGAGTTATTTTGTAATATTTTTGTTAGTCTTTAAATGTCCAGGTCCAGGTCCACAATTTTTTCGGCAATTTCCTCGTAGGATGAGGCAGCCCGGGCACTGTACTGCTCCCACAGTTCCCTGGACCAGATTTCCACCCTGGTGGAAACACCGATTACCACAACCTCTTTTTCCAGGTGAGCGTAGTCCCGCAAGTTGCCCGGAACTAATATTCTCCCCTGTTTGTCCACTTCGCATTCTGCGGCCCCAGAGAAAAAAAACCGAACAAAGGCCCGGGCATCGCTCTTTGTAAAGGGCAAGGACTTCAGCTTTTGCTCCAGCGCCGCCCATTCGGGGCGTGGATAGACAAAGAGGCATCCGTCGAGACCTTTTGTAATGACAAAACGGTCCCCCAGACCTTGTCGGAAGCGGGCAGGTATAAAAAGCCTCCCTTTCGGGTCGATGCTGTGCTGGTGTTCTCCCATGAACATGGTGGTCTGTTCGTATTCCGGCATACTGACACCACTTTTAACCACTTTCCACCACTTATTCTATATATAAGTACAAATCCCTTTAAAAAAATGAAAACCGCCTTAAATTAATTCCATTCAAATGAAATAAGACGGCCACTGCTCCCGGGAACAGTGCCGTCTTGTTATCTTGGTGTCAAGTTCTTGTGAAAAGAGCCAATTCAACAATCCTATTTGATTTTGATAAAACGCCTCTTTCTTCTGCTAAACAGGGCTATTTCCGTATAACCGGCTTCCTTGATCAGACGGACAGCCTGTTCCAGCCCGGCTCCAACCTGATCTGGACAGTGGGCGTCCGAACCCATTGTTACGGGGACACCGTGCTTAAAAAGACACCTTAGCAAACTGGGAGATGGATAAATTTCCTTAGCGGGGTACCGGAGTCCCGCAGAATTGACCTCTGCACAGACCCCTGCCTTTTTAAAGGCCCTTGCCGTTGCCTCATAATGCGGACTTAAATCTCCTGTCGGCCGGAAAGCAAATTTCTTGACCAGGTCCGGGTGGGCCATAACGTCAAAAAGCCCGCTCAGGGCTGCCTGCTGAATCAGTGCAAAGTACTGCTCGTAGACCCGGTTGATGTCCCTCCTGCCATATTCCTCGATTTCGGCAAGGTTGTCAAAACCCCAACCCTCGATAAAGTGCACTGAACCAAGCACACAGTCAAAAGGGTACGAGGAAAGAAGGGCGGCAAGGCTTTCCTCGTACCCGGGGATAAAGTCGGCCTCAATCCCCAGGCGAACCCTTACCGGGGACTTCTGCGCACATTTTTGAACCAGATCCACGTAGAGAGAAAGCTCATCCTCCCTCATCGCGTACCCCTGAATGGTTTTTCCGGGAGGTAAAAAGTAAAGGGGTAAATGGTCGGAAAAACCGACCTCCGGGATCCCCTTCCGGGCCGCCTGCGCGAGGTATTCCTCGGGTTCGCCCGAAGCGTGCCCGCAGAGCCTGGTGTGAAGGTGATAGTCAGCCGGGATCACGGCGCAACCACACCATTCTCACGGCGAAGCCTCTCAGAGACGGAGGCGGTGAGGCGGTAAATTCTCTCCGCCAGATCCAATTCCAGCAGGCCGGTGCCGCAGGCCGGGGTAATCAGACAGCGCTGAAACAATAATTCCAGGGGAATGCCGCGGCCGACCAGTTCGTGCCACTCACCTTCCAGGATCTTTATTAAGGAGTCCGCCTCTTCCTCCCGGGTCTGCTCGTTTAGTGTGGGCACGAGGCCCCAGGCTAGAGACCCTCCCCGCTCAAAAAATGTTTTTAAAGAAGAGGTAAAGGGAATGAGCGAGCTGAAATAATTATAGGCATCAAAGCTGACCACCTCCAGATCCGACTCAAACAAAATAGACCAATCCACAGCGTCGCAGCAATGAACTCCAGCCAGGGCGCCCGCCTGGTGCACGGCAGCAGCGACTGCGCCAAGGTCATCCATGATCATTTCCCTGGTTACGGTAATATAGCTGGACTGCCCGTAGACACCAAGGGCGGGATCGTCCACAAAGATTAGCACGGGCAGGCCAAACCCCCCCAGTTTCCCGGCCTGCCAGGCTGCATGCAGGGATAGGGTCTTGACGACCAGGTCTCGCAACTGCTCGTTGTAATAGGCGAAGCGACCCCGCTCGTCCTTAGCCTGAAAGCAGACCGTCAGCGGCCCCACAACCTGCCCTTTGAGGAAAGTAGCGCCCCCTGTTCCCTTGGCGAGTTCATCCAGGAAAGCGTAGAAACCCGTTGCCGAATCCTCCGGAAAGGCAAATTCGTCCAGAACAGAGTGGTCTCCCTCTTCGAAAGCCAGGTAGAGGGAGTAAAACTCGGTCAGCCGTTCGGTCCAGTCGGAAAGTGTTGTATCAAAAAATATCTTTTCACCGTTATCAGTAAGCAGGCCCGTTTTAACCAGGGGTTTTAAGAACTGATTGACAAAGTGCTCCTGTCTGCCCCGAAGGGGCAGCTGGGGCCAGTGTGGAGATTCCGGTAAGTATTTTTTGATTAAGGGCAGGGCTTCTGCGGCATCCCTGTAGGGCATGCTCCCAATTCCCGTGGCCATCCCTTTGGGTTCAAATAGCATTGTCAAAACTCCTTTCAGTTGAGCTTTTCTATCCGGGGCTCCCACCCGATGTGGTGAAGGAGGTCCGGGTAAAGTTCGGGGTTTGCCCCACCGTGCTGCTCCTGCAGGGCTACACAAATGGCCTCCAGAACATTTGAGCCAAAAGAGCGGCCAGAAAAAGAAGGCCCTGGCGTCACGAGCCACCTCACACCCCTTTCCTTCAATTCTTGAACATCCCGGGCAGTCAGCGTGCTGGTAATAACATCCTTGCCGGAAAGGTCGGAAGGCAAACGGTAACGCATAAAATGAAAATCCCCGGCAATGATTTCCGCTCGCCGGTAAAACTGCTCAAAACGGGGCCGGGCTATCTCCTGTTTTTCACCCAGGGGGTAGAGAAACCCGATGGGAAGCCTGCACAGGAGGGGGAGGGTCGCATAGGCCGCGGCCCGGAAAGTTGACAGCGAGTAAAAAGGCACCGGCAACCCCAGGGCAAACAGCGCGTCTCCGATAATCAGCCGGCATCCCGCTTGTTCCAGGGCGTCTGCCAGCCCGTAGCGGTCCAGTACCGATACCATTAAAACGACCTGGCCCCGCCGCGGCCAGCCCAACTTTTTTTGAAGGTATGGCACCAGTTCCCTCTCGACGGTATCCTTGATGCCGCTGCCGTCCACCAGCGGGGTTTGCCGGACCTGCGCCGCCAACCGGGCGCCATCCCTCAGCAGGTAGCGGCGCTGACCGGCCCGTAGAGTGAGGTTGACCCCGCCCAGTCCCAGGACGTCTACTTCCCCGTCCAGGGTTTTTAAAATCCGGGCCATGCGGTCCAGGTTCCCCCCGGTTCCAACCCGTTGGACGATGAGACGTAAGCCAAGCAGATCTAGTTCAAGATCCTGGTTGCGCCGGTGAGAACCCAGGCTGACACTGACTACGCGCTTCAAAATAACACTCCTATCCGCCGGCAAGAGGTAGCGCTCAGCGCCCTACCGTCGCGCCCGTACCGCTGGAAGCCATCGCCTCCCGGTAGACTTCAATGGTTCCCAGGGCGATGCTCCGCCAGTCATATACTGTCAGCACCTTTTTCCAGGCCTGCCTGGTCAAATCCCGGGCCAGCCCAGGGTTAACCAGTACCTCCCGGATATAATAAGACAAGATGTCCGGTCGTCCCGGGGGAACCTTGTACCCGTCAATCCCGTGCGCAACCACTTCACTTAAACCGCCCGTATCCGAAACAATTACAGGGACTTGGGTGGCCATCGCCTCCAGCGCCACAATGCCGAAAGGTTCATAAAGGCTGGGAAACACGGCTACATCTGCCATCTTTAAGTATTCATTTCGGCTCCGCTCATCCAGGTAGCCCAGGAAAACCACCCGGTCGGCTAATCCCAGTTCCCCGGCTTTGGACCTCAGGACACCCTCATAGGGTCCAATTCCACCCACCATCAGCTTCAAATCCTGAAACCCAGGGAGGATCTGGGAGAAGGCTTCCAACAGAACTTGCACACCCTTTTCGGGCACAAGGCGCCCGATGAAAAAAATCATTTTCCCATCTACCCGTGAATCGCGCCTGCCGGGCACCAACTGCCTGGGTATACCCAGATTGGCCGGGTCAACCCCGTTCGGAAGGACGTGAATTTTTTGCTCCGGTACTTTAAATAGCCCATTAACCTCAATTGCCATGAATTCGCTGCAGCAAATGACCTGCGCCGCCTCATTGGCAAAACGGGAGTCCAGCTCGTGGATGCGGCGCTGAAGCTCGTTATGAATGCCCCGGTTCCGACCGTGCTCCGTAGCATGAATAGTCGCTATCAGAGGCAATAGGTACTGGTTCCGCAAAGCCACGGCGGCGTCCCCCACCAGCCAGTCGTGCGCGTGGACCAGGTTGAAAGGCTCCCTTGCAGCGGCCAATTCACCGGCAATTTCGACCATTGCCGTATTCAACTGTCGCACCCACTCCATAAAATCCTTGGAAGTGAGCCGGGTCGGGTCCACTCTGTGAACGTGAACCCCTTCCACGAGCTGATAACGGGGAGTCTCCGGAGCCGGGCAGGTAATCACGTGAACGCTCGCGCCCAGACGGGTCAGCGCCCGGGAAAGGTCATAGACATGGCGGGCCAGACCACCCACCGTGCGGGGTGGAAACTCCCAGGAGAGCATCAAGATTTTCAGCGCTTTGCCATCGCCCCCTGCTCCGCTGTGGCGCTTCACGCGGTAATGGCGGCTGTAAATGCTGTAATCCATTTCCGGGAAAATATTATCCTTCTTTTCGAATTCGGACAGCTCATCCTGCTCCAGCCGGTCCTCGTTAAGACGACCAGCCAGTATAATAAAGCGGCTGATGTGATCACTGATCCGTTGAACCGCGTACTGCACCGCAGTTTTGGTTTTAATAATGAAGGCCCAGTCGCTGCTCTGCGCCAGGACCAGTTCCCGCGCAGCCTGATTCAAAACGCGTCGGACCATGCCTTCGGCGCCGGGATAGAGATCGGCCAAATCAACCATTGTTGTTTCAGCGCGGTGCAGATGCCGGTAAATCCAGTCGTTGCTGGGATTCAGCCAAACCAGGTTGTAGCCCCCCTCGCCCCAACTGGAGGCGGCCAGGTCAACGACCTGGTTATCCACGTAATCTCCCAGATAGCTGGTTGGCGTGGTCAATTTTACTCCGTTCCGGCCGTTGGCGCAGGAGCGGCACAAGGACTCCAGCCATTGCGGTCCCTCGTACCACCAGTGCCCGAACAGCTCGGCGTCGTAAGGAGCCACCACGATTGGCTTCCGGTCCATTCGCACAGCCAGCTGTTTTATCTGAACCCCCCGGTTAAAAGCAAAATCCTGGGCATCCAGGGCGGCCCTCTGTTCAGCCAGATCCGGTCGGTACAACTCTTTTTCGCGGCCGGGGCCGGTTATCCGGTAGTATTTCAACCCCGTATCGCACCGGATCTTCCCTCCGGGAAGGTAGGGCGCCAGATACTCGAGGTCCAGATCGTAGCCAATATCACGATAAAACTCCCGGTAATAAGCGTTTCCCGGGTAGCCGGTATCCCGGTCCCAGACCTGCCGTGAACTCTCCGGATCCCGGCCAAAGGCAGTCACTCCGGAACGACAGGCAAGAGGAGCATGAACTCCGTAGCGCGGGGGCGGGCTGGCATTCAGGATGCCGTGGGTCTCCACGAAAAAGTAGCGCACACCGAATTCCTTTAGGATTTCATCCACACCCGGCACATAGCCACATTCCGGAAGCCAAAGCCCGGTCAAAGGCCTTCCGAACAGCCTACCGTACTGTTCCACGGCAAGCTGAACCTGGGCCCTTCTGGCCTCCCGCGTCTGCATCAGGGGTAAGTAGCCGTGCGTGGCACAAGTGGTAATCACTTCCAGCACACCTAGGGCCTGAAGGCTTTGAAGCGGCAGGAGCAAATTTCCGCCATAATCGTCTTCAAAGGAGCGACGAACATCATTTAGACGGTAAAAATACATGGTTGCAAGGTCCCGGACGGCAGGATCCTCCCGGTTTCTTTCAATCTCAGCCTCTGTCAGGCGGATCAGGCTACCGAGGTACCGCAGGTAGCGCTCCTGTAGAAGCTGGTCATTGAGCATGGAAATCAGCGGCGGCGACAGGGAGAAGGTAAGGCTGAAATTCACCCCGTCCTTAACCAGCTTTTCAAAGGACCGGAGCAGGGGAACATAACATTCGGTGATGGCTTCAAAGAGCCAGCGCTCTTCCATGATCCCCGGATCCTCCGGGTGGCGGGTGTAGGGTAGGTGCGCGTGCAAAACCATTGCGAGATAACCCTCCGGCATGTTACAGACCCCCCTAAAAGAAAAACCCATACTAAATTGTAGCATGGCTAAAACTGATAGTTGATAGAAGAATCACGAAACCCTTTGAATTCTACTAATGTCCTATACATTTTTTACAGATGCCGAAAATTTTAAGCTGGTGATCTTTGATGATAAAATTATGCTGTTTATTAACGCGGCTTTCCAGTTCCTCCAGCAAGTCCTCATTAACCTCAGTGATACTACCGCACTTTGTGCAGACCAGATGATGATGGTGGTGGTGGTCTTGCCCTTCTTTCCACCCAAACTCATAGCGCTTCCGGCCGTCTCCGAAATCCATGGCGTGGATAATTTCAAACTCGTGAAAAAGCTCCAGCGTTCTGTATACCGTTGCCAGACCCATGTCGGGCGCCTTTTTCTTGACCAGGTTGTAGACTTCTTCGGCACTCAAGTGCTTGTCACCGTTTTCCAGCAAAACTTTCAAGATCAGTTCCCGGCGTGTTGTAAGCTTATACTCCCTCTCTTTCAGCTTATCTCCTATATCGGATATGATCTTTTTCATGGTTACACCACCAGCTATACCTTTTTTGTTAGTATAATGAATACCCCTTATTCTGTCAATGTAGGGACAAGCGCCAATCTGAATAGAGGAAATGAGGTTAAAAGAGCTGTTTTTTTTGCCGCTTATACCTCATCCATCGCTTACGCCTGCAAAGGTTGTGGTAACGAACAATCAAAACCAGGATCATCAGCCCCAGCGCCGGAATTAAATAAAGCCACCACCGGGAGGTCACTTTTCGCTCAATTCCGTTTTGCGCCACGAGGTCGACTCTTCCCAACTCGCTGTCTCCGGCATAAAAGGCCAACTCACCTATTTTCGCCCCGGCCTTGACGGGTGCCACAATGGAATTATCCAGAAAAATCTTCTGTCTGACTTCCTGCCTGTTGTCCACGGGGAGGTTGTATGTCAGGGAAAAGCCCGTCTGGGCGGGCACTGTGTCCGAGACGCCGGATCGAACTCGGGTATCCGCCACATATTTGCCGGCTTCGATCAGGCTAACGTTTTTAAACTCGTTGAACCCGTAGTCTAACAGTGTTATTGTGTCACTCCAAATATAGTTGCCTTCGCTTTTTAGCACCACCGCAATTAACTCCCGGCCCTGCCTGGCGGCGGCAGAAACCAGGCACTGTCTGGCATCATTGGTATACCCGGTCTTAATTCCGATGGCGCCGTTATAATTCCATAGAAGCTTGTTGTGATTATCCAGATACGTTTGCGCCTCCGGTACTTCCCGCTGAATTGTTATAGCCGGGGTAGCGACAATTTTCCTGAATTCCGGGTTCTGCATAGCATAATGGGCTATGAGCGCCATGTCGTGAGCCGTTGAATAGTGGTCCGGGTCGGGCAGGCCGTTTGGATTTGTGAAATGAGAGTTATTGGCGCCAATTGTTTCGGCCATTGTATTCATCATCCGGACAAATTCTTCCACGGAGCCACCAATATGATGGGCAATGGCCACGGCCGTGTCATTGCCTGAATTTAACATCAGCGCGTAAAGCAAGTCTTCAAGGGAAATTCTTTCGCCTTCCTGCAGCCCGGTTGCGGACCCCTCTATATTACAGGCATCCCCGGGGATACAGACAAGATCATCCAACCTGCCCCTTTCCAGGGCTATGATAGCGGTAAGAATTTTAGTAGTGCTGGCCGGATACATCCTTTGGGCTGAATTTTTTTCAAAAAGGAACTGCCCGTTTCTACTGTCAATGAGCGCCGCAGCTTCTCCCACTAATTCAGGAGTTGCGGCGGCAGGCAGGGGATCTGATATGAATAAAATTAGGATTGTCATCAAAAAAGCCCAAAGCCCTCGTTTGTTGAACATTCTAACCTACCCGTAAGTAATCTGCTTGATTGTTTAGAAAAATTTCTTAAAAACACCAAAAAATATTATACCATGGCAAATCGGCTTTTGTCCCGCTAAAGGCGAAAAAAGGGGAGGTAAGAATTATAATTCCCCCGGGCTATCTCACCATTATCCTAGTTTGCCAGGCACCCATTATCATTCCCTGGATGAGTCGTGTTAGCGGTACGATGCCTAACAGGGTTTGCCGGTAAGCCAGGAACAACAACCTCCTAAATGGCTTTCCCGGAAGGGCAGAGCCTGGCCAGGACAAGCGTAGCGGCCAGACCCAGGATCATTACACCGAACAGGAGAGGACTACTTTGAAGGGAGCCCGCTGTGCTGAAGGCTTCCAGCAGTCTTGTAACCACTCCGCCGATAAGAAAGGCCAGTGCTAAAACGGCAGACCAGATCAGAAGCCCCTCGCGCCAGCCGCGCTCCTTAAGAATGATCATGGTCGAGGCAAGACAGGGAACTGTAAGGGTAAGCGTAATCATGACAACGAGTTTTTGGAGGGGGAGCATTTGCAGAACCAGGATGCTTGCAGCACCAAATTCCTTACGAATTAGTCCCATGATAAAGACATCGGCAATCTCAGCGGGCAGGTGCAGCCAGGTAACGGTTATAGGCACAAGAAAGTTTCTGAGACCCTGCAGCAGTCCCGTCACTTCCAGAATGCTTAAGAGAAGCGCGCCCCCAGCAAACAAAGGGAATGCCTCTTTCATGAATTGGTAGGACTTGAGCCAGGCCTTTTTCCAGACATTTTTAGGTCCGGGCAGGCGAAGCGGGGGCAACTCAATCAGCAGCGGTGATGTTCCACCCGGCAGAAAGCGCCCCAAAAGCGTACCGGCGGCAACCAGGACGCAAAATACAAAAAAGAAGTAGAAGAGTAAATAAAATCCACCCAAGACGGCCAAAATCGCCATAATTATTGCCATTTGCGCCGAACAGGGAACCCCCAGGGCCAGGAGAAAGATGGCTATGCGTCGCTCCCGGTCGGTCCTGAGCATCCTGGTGGAAATTATAGCCATTGTGACACACCCGAAGCCCAGGATCAGGGGGATGATAGCCTGTCCGTTCAAACCCATAACGCCCAGGGCACGATCTACAAGGGTGGCAATCCGGGGAAGATACCCTGAATCCTCCAGGATGGAAAGCACCAGGAAAATCCCAAACACCAATGGCAGTAACAGTCCGAGCATATACGTAATGGTGAAAGTCAAAAGTCCGAACCGGCCGGCTAAAAGGGCGCTTACAACTGAGTCCTGCGGCAGGACGGCATCCAGCAGGAACCTGACTGCGGGCTCATAGTACCCAATCATAAATTCCTCTGTGACCGGTACGATGACCTGTGCAAGAACAACACCCACCACTTCGTAAATGATCCACAGGGCCAGGAGAAGGAGTGGAAAGCCCGTCCAAGGCCGAAGCATCAGGCGGCCCAGCCTGGCTGTAAAATCCGTGCCCCTATGTGTTTCCATAACAACCAGGTTTAAAATCCGGTTTGCCCGGTCCAAGCGGGCGCGGTAGATTTCCTCCCGCCCTGTTCCCGGCTGTACACAATAGCGCCGGCTTACCACAGGGTCGCCCTCCAGTACAAGGAGCGCCTCAGCCCTGCTTGTGGGAATATTACTGTTTTCAATTTTTTTTAGAAGTGAGGTTTCGGCGTGGCCGGTCCGGGCAAAATAAATCTTACTCTTCAGTTCCTCAATACCCGTGTTGTGTACGACTGCGGTAGGAACAACCGGAACACCCAGCAGTTTCTCCAGAAGGGCAGTATTGATCTTGAGCCCTTCCCGCATAGCCTCATCCACCATGTTCAGGGCTACAACCATGGGAATGCCCATGTCGATAATCTGCAGGGTCAGAAACAGATCCCGCTCCAGGTGTACAGCATCGATAACATTTACAACCAGATCGGCCGCCAGGATAATATCCCGGGTTATTTCCTCTTCTTCATTAAAGGAAGATACACCATAAACCCCGGGTGTATCGATCACGACATCACCGTTGTACCGGCCGCAAGCCATATCGAGTGTGGTTCCGGGGTAATTTGAAACATCCATGTATAATCCCGTAAGGGCATTGAAGAAAACCGATTTACCAACATTGGGATTTCCGGCCAGGACGATTTTTTTGCCCCCCGCCGGAATTTTGACCTCTGCATTGCCGTTATCCAAGATGTCCCTGCTCCCACCTGAAAATTTAAAATCAATAATAACTTATAAAACACAAAAAAGAGTAAGGGCGTTTATAAATTAGCACCTAAATTATTAGCAAAGCTCTACCTGGATATTTCTGGCCAGACTTCGACCAATGGCTATCTCCTGCTTATTTCTGGAAACCACCACCGGACCTGCGGGTACAATTTCCTGGCAGGTAATAACCTCTCCCTCTGACAGTCCAAACCGAATGGCCTGAACCCGGATCAGTTCGTTGCAAATCTTGGTTATTCTAATAACTTGTCCTTTTCTTGCCTTGTCCAGGGTCATGGCCATCCCTCCAGACGGGCATTTCTCTAAAAATTTCGATAAAGAGAACCGTTCTCATTTAATTATACGGGGACTGGGATCTAAAATCAACATGATCTTTAAGTAAATAAGACAAAATATAAAAATAAAAAGGAGGCGGACAAAATGGAAAGTATTGATAACAAAGGAATGAAAGCAGCAGAGCTTACAGAAGAACAGTTTTCCCAGCTTCGCCAGACGGAACAAAGATTAAATAATGTAGCCGGCAATAATAGGGAAATATACCTGCTTCAACCTCCTGGCCGTAACCAGGCATTAAAAAGTGGCGCGTGACACGCGCCACTTTTTAATAATCGTTTTAAAACATCAGCCAAAAAGATAATACTGGATTATTTGACGAGATTTCCAGGTAATTGTTCCCGATCTTACCTTGGTGTATAATAGAATTAACGGACAAGACATACATACCGCCAGGGTACAAGGATAACAACTGGGAAACCAGGGTTTGGCCCGGCGAAATAGAAAATATACGATCCTGGATGCGGTGGCGGTGTTGGTTTCAGAAATCATATTTTTAAAAGAATTTCCAACTGCCGGCCTCCCGCTTCCGCAGGAGGGGTGACCTAAAAACATTTGCATGAACTAAAACGCATTCTTTCCTCCAGAAAAGATTTCGCCCTGCTGCTGGTCCTTTTTCTAATGGAATTCACCCGCGGCGCTTTTTTCCTTACCTTTCTCCCGCTTTACGCAGTCAACTATCTAAACATATCGGTCGCAACTGCAGGTCTGGCTGTGTCGGCCCATTATCTCGTGGAAACGCTCTTCAAGGGAGCAGCCGGCTGGCAGCTGGACCTCCGAGGGCATCGAGTCCTGAGCACCGGACTCATGCTGGGAATGGCTGCCCTGCTGTTCATGAAAATGAGCCCTTCGGCTACTGTACTCATGATTGGTTCAGCGGCCTTCGGCCTGTCCGTATCACCAGTGTGGCTCGCAGTGATCAGTGGAGTAGCGCCGGTGCAGTCAAAAGACCGGGCCGCCCGGATGGGGATTGTCTTTGCAGTTTGGCTGGCCGGTGGAGGCGGTGGGCCGGTTGTGATCAACTTCTTTATCACCTACAATTACAGCCTGGCCTTTTGGCTCTTAATCGCCCTCTGGGGCTGCGCTCTAATTGTGTCGGCAACAATGCTTACGGGGCTTACAGGCAAAACCGGCGGGAGCTCGGGTTTCTCCTTTTTTAAAGAGGTCGCCAAGATGGCTAAAAACCCGACAGTAAAATACATCCTCCTGCCCGGAATGTTCCTTCAGACCCTGTCCGGGGGGTTGTTACTCCCGCTGCTGCCCCTTTACGCCCAGAACAAACTCGGGCTCAGCCCGAACCAGTACGCCTTTTTGCTTCTGTCCGGCGGCTGTGCGGCAGCCCTTTGCTTTCTGCCGATGGGACGCCTGGCCGACCACCTTAGCCTGAGAACCCTGCTGGGTACGGGGTTCGGCTTGACTGCTTTCTCTTTGGCCCTGTTTTCCACGGCCAGGGGCGCCACAAGCGCCTATCTGCTGGCTGCGCTGGTGGGGTTTTCGTACGCAATTGTCCTTCCCGCCTGGAACAATCTCCTGGCAAAGGCCATCTCCCCGGAATGCCAGGCTACCGGCTGGGGCGTTTTCGCTACAGTGGAGGGGATGGGGATTGCCTTTGGCCCGGCCATCGGAGGAGTCGTGGCAAAATCCTGCGGCCTTTCTGCCGCTATCATTCTCAGCACGGTCTTGCTGGCAACCATGTCCTGCTTTTATTTTTTATACCCGATGGAAAAACTCTATTCCAGGCAAATGTAAAAAAAGAGAGGCCCACGTTATGGAAGCATCCTTTTTTCGTGCTATTCTTTTTGTTCTACTGGCTTATACCATTGTGCCCACGTTGCTGATCCGTTTGGGGAATATAGGAGCCATATCCAGAGCCTCCAGGGGGGGCAACAGGGTCTCCATTACCTTTGACGACGGGCCGGATCCACTTTATACACCGCAAATTCTTGAAATCCTGGGACGCTACCAGGTAAAGGCCTGTTTTTTTGTGGTCGGGGCAAAAGCCAGGTCACACCCCGACTTAATCAAGCAAATAGTCGCGACCGGGCACGAGGTGGGAAATCACGGTTTCAAGCACAAAGCCGTCTGCCTGCAGGGTCCGTACTCAACAACCCGGGAGATCCGGAAAGCCAACCGGACCATTAAAGAAATTACCGGAAAAAAAGCACGCTTCTACCGCCCGGCCTGGGGCCTATTCAACCTCTCTTCGATCTGCTACTACTGGTTCAAAGGCCTGAAAGTGGTTCTCTGGACGTACATGAGCTGGGACTGGAGCAAAAGGACCACGCCCGACAGCATCGCCCGCAAGGCATTAAACAGAGCTCGGGACGGGGCTATCCTGATCTTTCACGACAGTGGTTCCACACCGGGCGCGGCAGAGGGCGCCCCCGCACAGGTTGTCGCGGCGCTCCCCGTGATTCTGGATGGCTTAAAAAAGCGCGGGCTGCAGGTGGTCCCCCTGGAGGAGATGATCAAACCCCGGTGCCGTAGGAAGCTAACTTTGAAGAGGTGCTTCCAGCAGCTCTGGGGGATCGTTGAGTGGACGTTCAGGAAACTGGGCAGGGTCAGGGAACTGGAAGAGGGTAAAAATTCCTTTTACCGTATCGCCCTGCGCCGCTACCGCGGAAAGGACTGGCCGATGCCGGACGGAACCCTGCTCAAGGCCGGGGAAACCTATCTGGAATTGCACGTGAACAACGACAGGCTTCTTGAGCTGATTGGGGAGAAGATGTCGGTTGAGCGGATGGCCCTCACAGCGCTGCGGGAAGCGCAGAGGGAACTGCCCCTGCTGGCAGGGATGTTGAAAAGTAATAAATATTTTAAGGATGTCAAAATTCTATTCGGCATTACGCTGCTCCACCGGGGCACCGAGCGACTCGGCTTTTCGTCCCTTGAAATGAAGCCGGGCCTTTTTCGCACCCTCACCGGCTGGTACGAGCGGTGGCTATTAGCTCTCTTTCACCCCCACGGCTTTAAAGTTTTCAAGTCCTACCGGAAGAAACTCACCCCAAAGTACCTGGTCATGACCCGGCGGGAACTGATGCGCCGTTACCCCCCGGAGGGCGCCTAGCCCTGAGATAAGGGAATTACATAATAACTTATTTACTTTTCCATCCTTCTGTCGGCGCCTCAGCACATGATGTCTAAGCTAAGATCAATCTGAATAAAAAGGATTATCTAGAAGGAATAAATGGCGCAGGCCAATTCATTCGTTAACGAGGTGATCTCATATGACCGGGCGCAAGCTGGCTGTTGAACTCAGGCGGATTTTCCCCGCAGAGCGGGTTCTCACGGGAGACCTGGAGCGAAGGATCTACAACTATGACAGCTCTTTTATGGCCAGGTTCCACAACTATCTGCCCGACGCCGTAGTGCTGCCCCGCTCCACCGCCGAAGTGTCGGCAACACTGCGCCTGGCATCAAAGCACGGGCTGCCCGTGGTGCCCCGGGGCGCCGGCAGCGGGGAGACCTGTGGGTGCCTGGCGACAAGGGGTGGAATCGTGCTGGACCTTTCCTCCTGGGACACTATTGAAGAGGTAGACGCGGCCAACATGCAGGTCATTGCCCGTCCTGGAGTGGTTCATTACAAACTTAACGAGTGCCTGGCAGGATCCGGCTTATTCTTTCCACCGGATCCCGGGAGTACCCGGATGTGCACTGTCGGCGGTATGGTAGCAAACAATTCCAGCGGCCTGCGGGCGGTAAAATACGGCACAACGGAACAGTATGTCCTCGGCCTGGAGGTTGTGCTTGCCGACGGCCAGGTCATCCAAACAGGCGGCGTCCGGTGTAGGGCGTTAAAAAACGTGTCCGGCCTCAATCTCACCAAGCTTTTTGTCGGCTCGGAGGGCATCCTGGGCGTCATTACAAAAGTGCGCTTAAGGGTCTGGCCCAGACCCAAGGCCCGCGGCATCGCCATGGCCGCCTTTAATAATTTGAATGAAGCGCCGGCCGCCGTGCTGGATGTTTACCGGGCCGGCATTCTGCCCTCCGGGATTGAGGTCCTGGACGCCTCGGCCATCCGGGCCGTCAACCTCTATCAGCCCGAAATTAACCTCCCTTCTGCCGAGGCCATCCTGCTCTTCGAGGTGGACGGAAACCCGGCCAGCGTAACCTGGGAAGGGCAGCAGATTGCCGAAATTGTAGGGAAACGCGCAGTTTCCCTGGAGTGGTCCACCGAATCGGGCCGGATGGCGGACCTATGGCGCGGACGCGGCGTAGTTGCCGTTGCTGCGGCAAGACTTCGGCCGGACGGCAGCAGGATCTTTGCGGGAGAGGATATCAGCGTCCCCCTGGACAAGGTAACAAAAGCCCTGCGCAGGATTAAAAAACTGGGCTTCGAGCACGATCTTACTGTCGTTAATTACGGCCATATCGGTGACGGCAACGTTCATACGGCCCCTATAATCAACCTGGACAGCCCGGACGAGGTCGGGCGGGCAAATAAGCTTGTGGACGCCATTCACCGCCTGGCCATTGAGCTGAACGGGTCCACCACCGGTGAGCACGGGGTAGGCGCCGTTCGAAACCAGTATGCCTGGGAGGAGCATGGCGAGGCGGTAAAGGTCATGATGCGGATTAAGGAGGCCCTGGATCCGGGCAATATTATGAACCCGGGCAAGCTGCTGCCCCCGGAAGGGGGAAATGGTAGTGCTTGAAGAGCTTACCGGGTTAAAAGAGCACTATTTGCGCTGCGTGCGCTGCGGGCAGTGCCGGTCGGTCTGCCCGGTCTTTGAAGAAATCCGGAACGAGACCGCCACACCCCGGGCAAAAGTGTTTCTGGCCCACATGCTTTCCGAGGGCGGGTTGAGGGCCGACTCGGAAGCAGCGGTACAGCTCTCCAAATGTCTACTCTGCCAGGCCTGTACCAGGGAGTGCCCTTCTGCCATACCCGTCCATAAAATTGTTACGGCAGCCCGCTCCCTACTGGCCAGAAAAAACCCGTCCCGGTTCCGGAGAACTATCTTTAGAGAGATCTGGACCCGCCCCACCCTGCTTAACCTATCGGCCGGACTAATGCGGCGGTGTCAGGGTCTGGGGCTTTTTGAAGTGGGTCTGGCCGGCGGTCTCCTGCCCCACGGCTTCTCTCTTCCGGGCAGGCTGCCGCGCCGGCCTGCCCGGGCCTTTCTTCCGGAAACCACACCTGCCGCCGGAAAGGCAATAACACGCGTCGGATACTTCCTGGGCTGCTCAACCAACTTCCTCTACCCGGAAATTGCCAGGAGCACCGTTTCAGTCCTCTCACGGCTGGGCTGCGAAGTCGTACTTCCGGGAACGTTGAAATGCTGTGGACTGCCCCATTTGGAAAGCGGCGAGGTAGAAGCCGTGGGCCCAATGGCCTTCGACAACCTGGCAGCCTTCCGCCGTTTGGGTGTGGATACTGTTGTTTCGGACTGTGCCTCCTGTTCGGCAGCCATTAGAGAACTTCAGGCCCAAAAAAGCTTTGGAGAGATTAAGATCCTGGACCTGTCCGAGTTGCTGTTTGGTCTTCTTAACAGCTATGGCCCCGGTCTGAGAACCGTTCCCAAGGTGGTAACCTACCATGATCCCTGCCACCTCGCCAGGGCGCAGGGGATCACCCTCAGTCCGCGCGAACTGCTTCGACGAACCGGCGCGGAATACAGAGAAATGCCCGGCGCCGGCAACTGCTGTGGAGGCGGCGGCACCTTCGCCCTCTATCACTATAGTACCAGTATGGGCATTCTAAATAAAAAAATTAATTCCATTAGGGAAACGGGAGCCGAAATAGTGGCAACCTTCTGCCCCGCCTGTATCATGCAGCTGCGCCATGGACTATCAAAGCATCAAGGGAATATTCAAGTGGTCCATCTGGTACAACTGCTGGCCCAAAGCCTGGAACTGGTTTAAAAAAAAAATCCCCTACCTCTCAGTAGGATTTTACGGGGAAACCAATATGAATTGATTCCTTTTAATACCTTGATTGGTGCTAGAGAACTTAATCACTCCCTTTGCGTGTTCATATTTTGAGGTTTAAGGCAATAATAAAGTATCCAGGAACAGTGTAACCGGACAAGCCGGTCCTTTCCAGCAGTACTATACCGCCAGTTTCATGACGCCCGCCTCAACCTTTCCGGCGTATACCGCCCAGGCTTCCTGAACCCTCATCTCCATTTGTGCTTCCTTTACCAGTTCAAATTCTATTTCGCGTACAAATTCTTTCAGCAGCGTCTTCATCATTTTTAACACTCCTTCTTTTTATTGGATTATAGGTTCTGCTTGTAGCATTGTTCCTGCTTGCTTGTGATAATCATAACTAGCTAAACCATACTAAAACCCGTAGTGTTTACTAAACCGCCAGTTTAATGGCGCCCGCTTCAACCTCGGCGTATACCGCCCAGGCTTCCTGAATCCTTATCTCCATTTGTGCTTCCTCGACCAGTTCAAATTCTATTTCGCGCACAAATTCTCTCAGCAACGTCTTCATCATTTTTAACACTCCTTCTTTTTATTGGGTTATAGGTTCTGCTTGCGGCATTGTTCCCGCTTGCTTGTGATAATTATCACTAACTTAACCGTACTAAAACTTACTGTTCTCTTTTTATGGGTCCCAATTGTGACAATTGTAACTAATTTAGCCGCACTTAACCCCGCTAAGTTCCACTAGCCTGCCAACTTAATCCTTTGTGCTTCAATCTTCCTGGCGTAAGCCGCCCAGGCTTCCTGAACCCACAATTCCACCTGCTCAGCCTCAAACAGCTCAGGCTCCAACTCGCGCAAGAATTCTTTTAGCATCTCTTTCCTCATATCCAACACATCCTTTTTCTTATTTTTTTATTTACTTAAAAGAGGCTTGCTTGTGATGGCTATAACTATCTTCACTATAGAAACCCGCCACCGTAAACTACGAGGCCAGTTTAATGTTGTTATCCAACTTGCTGACGACGATTTTTACCCACTCGATAAAGAAAGCTTCATTTGTTCTTTCTTCCAATTTTACTTCCCGGGCCAGTTCAAGTTCAAGTTCATCGGTCAACTCCTTTTCCATCGTCTCAACCACCTTTTAACCTCCTTTCACTTTTGAATAAATTAGCTTTAAAAAACTATAACCTGAAGCGGTTGTATTATTTTAATGGCCTGACGATTGTAATGGATTTCACAAATCATTACTTACTATATTAACTAGCAAAATGCATGCCAATGCGGCCACAGGGAACATAGTAATACCATTCCCCTGAAACGACAGTTTTTTAGTGAGGCTTTTCTGGTCTCTGAATAGAAATGATCCAATACGGAACGGGACTACCCTATTCTAATTTAACACAAGACGAGCCAGAAAGATACATTAGGCCCTGGTCCGCATTCCATAATGCAAACAAGACAGGCCGAAAACTTGCTCCAAGATGACAAATTTACTACATTTTATTTTTATAAAGCAGCTTTTTCCAGGAGTCCCCCGCCAGCCGGTCCAGGCGGCGGGACCCCCACAAAACGTCGTCCCTAACTCGAGGGTCTTCTAAAAGCTCCTCCCAGGCCAGGCGTGCCCTGGCTAAGAACCGCCGGTCCAAAAGTTCAATGTCGCCCGCCCTGACCAGCGGGCAAAGCAGGGCAGCGCCTTCCTCCAGTCGGAGTTCGAAGCTCCCGCTTTCAGAAAGGTAGGGAGATAGGGGAAAGGTCCTACAGGCGAAGGGTCTTTTATCCCTGGGACAAGTTCCGTTGCAACGGACAAAGAACACTATGCCCGACCAATTAGGGCAAAAGTCGTAATCCTTTGTAGAGTGTTCTTCCCAAACCAGCCATTCCTCTGCCATGGTAAACATGGTTTCTTCCCCAGGCAGAAGATACATACCCACTCCCTTTTCCCATTCAGAGCAGCAGACCGCCCCGCACAACCTCCCACAGTCAACGGACAAGGGGGTTACATCGTTCAAGAGCCGGTATACCCTGCCCCAGTCCACCAATTTTATCACTTCCAATTATCTTATATTCCTGGGTTTCTCATTAATAGTAACTGTGACCGTCTGAATTTGACGTTTGCGTACCACTATCATCTTGACCTTGGAACCGATCGAAGAGGCTTTGATTGCTTCTACCAACTCGTCGGCAGTGTTAATTTTGTTGGCGTTAAACTCTACAATTACATCCCACTGTTTCAGACCCGCCTTTTCTGCGGGACTTCTAGGGATTACGCCGGCTACTAAGGCGCCACCCACATTTTCCAGCCCAAGATAGCGCGCTGTTTCTTCATCCACCGAGCGAACCTGTACGCCCACCCACGGACGGATGGTGCCGGCACTGTTTTTCAGATCTTCCATCACGCCATGAACCGTGCTCGTTGGAATGGCGAATCCAATCCCCTGGGCCTGTGCGTTGATGGCAGTATTAATTCCAACAACCTCGCCATTAAGGTTTATCAGAGGCCCGCCGCTGTTGCCCGGGTTAATAGAGGCGTCGGTCTGGAGCAGGTTTTCGTACTGCCGGTCATTTACACTGATGGGCCGTCCCTTTGCACTGACCACCCCTGTGGTCACCGTGTGGTCTAAACCGTAAGGGTTACCTATGGCAATTACCCAGTTGCCGACCCGGATCTGGTCGGAACTCCCCAGGTTCAGATAGGGCAGAGCATTCCCTGCATCAATCTTCAAGAGCGCTAGGTCCAGATCGTAGTCAGCTCCAACGATCCTTGCCTCCATTTCCTGGTCAAAACCAATCACCGTCACACTGATTTCATCGGCCCCGTCAATGACATGCTCATTTGTTAAAATATAGCCGTCCGATGAAATGATAAATCCTGAACCAAGGCCTTCTTCCTGCTGTTTCGGGACGGATTGGCCGAAGAACTGCCGGAAAAACGGGTCCTTGAACAAGGGGTCCCCGTAGCTGCCGGAGCTGACCCTGGTCGCAATCCTTACAACCGCAGGACTGGAGTTGCTGACTACATCAGCAATGGCATCCGGACCAACTCCAGGGATTTGTTCCGCGGTGGCCTGTCCCTGTCTGCTCGGCACATTTTGATCAGGAAAAAAGTCCCTGACAAGCTGACACCCCCCGGCAAACATGATCCCCGCCAGAAAGGCCGCCAAAGAGATGAATAGAATCGATCGTTTCCAGTTTGTAAGCAAATTCCTACCCTCCATAAGAGAGATTTCCTCATTTATAAAACAAGTCCCCTGATTATACCATAGGTTAATCGAGTGTCATATTCTTGTCAAGAACTGTGTTAATTTTCCTTTTACTGTACTTACTGAAACGACCCCGTTTCCTTCTGCCGGTCCGTTTCTTCCGTCGGTTGCAGTTTTGGCAGAACATCTCCTCCCACCGTTTCTTCTTGTAAACCTTTATGAACTTCTTCCCTTTGATTTTTCTTTTGTTCTTCCTTCTCAACTTTTACAGGATCCTTTTTTTGTTCCTCCTTGTCGTTCTCTTTCCCGCTCTTTTCCTTTAATGGATCCTGTGGCTTGACAATCTCACCGGGCGTCGGACTGGTTATCCCCGGTCCCGCGGATTGCTCGCGCCCATTTTCGTCATCCTGCTCCGGCTGCGTGGGGTATACTCCCGACATACGCTCATCCACTCCCATTACGCCGGCCATAACCAGGCGGAAGATCTCGGCGGGCTGGTTGCCACCATAGGAAGTCAGGTAATGCCGGCGATCCATCTCCGTTTCATCGTAACCCATCCAAACTGCGGCCGTAAAACGGGGGGTTATCCCGACAAACCAGGCGTCTTTATTCCCGTTCAGACCGCGGAAAACCGGCGTATCCGGAAGTTCTGTCGTTCCCGTCTTCCCGGCTACATCGACACCCCGGATGCCCGCCCTGGATCCGGTGCCCGATTCCACAACAGAGCGTAAAACACTCTTTATTGCCTCTGCCGTGGAGGCCTTCATGACCACAACACCTTCCGGGTGGCTGTAGAGTGTTTGTCCCGTTGCAGTTTCAATTGACCTTACGGTATAGGGCTTGATAAAAGTACCGCTGTTGGCAAAAGCCGCGTAAGCCCCGGCCATCTGCAAAGGAGAAACCCCCCTGGTTAGACCTCCTAGAGCCAGTGGAAGACAGCGATCTTCTTCCACCAGTTCAAAACCCAGCTTCTTGGCGAAATCATAACCTCGATCTACGCCGATTTGGTTAAGCAACCGGACGGTAGCCACATTGCGGGACCATTTTACAGCCGTACGGATGCTGATCGGGCCGTAATACCCGCCACCGGAGTTGTGCGGTTCGTAGTTCCCGACCTTAAAGGGTGTGTCATAAACTATGGACTCGGGTCCATAACCCGTTTCAAACGCCGGCGCGTAAACCGCAATGGGCTTAAACGCTGATCCGGGCTGTCTTGACAGCTGCGTGGCCCGGTTAAAACCGCGCTTTGCCTCGTACTTTCTTCCCCCGACCAGAGCTTTTACTGCTCCCGTTTCGTTTTCAACCAGAGCCAGCGCAGCTTCTACCTCTCCGGAAGGAAACAATCCGGGGCGCTGAAAAACGGCTTCCGCCTTTTCCTGGATCTCCGGCTCCAGCGTCGTTTGAATTCTCAGCCCGCCCTTAAATACTTTTTCTTCCCCGACAGCCGCGATAGCCTCCTCGATAACCTCATCAATAAAGTAAGAGTGATGATTCTTTTGGGGTACATTTGACCCACTTATTAAATGCAGCTTTTCTTCGAGAGCCTCCTGCCTCTGACTAGGCGAAATATAGCCCTGTTGAACCATTTTATCCAGAACTATATTTCTACGCTCTATACCCCTTTCCGGGTTGATGTAAGGGTCTAAAAAACTGGGCGCCTGAACAAGAGCCGCCAGCAGGGTCCCTTCGGCAAGGGTGAGTTCTGTCGAATCCTTATCGAAATAGGCGCCGGCCGCGCTCTGAATCCCATAGGCGCCCTCTCCAAAATAAACTCTGTTTAAGTAGAACTCAAGAATATTATCCTTTGTATAGCGTCTTTCAAACTCCAGGGCCAGAACAGCCTCCTTGATTTTTCGGCGCAAACTCTGCTCCGGCGATAAAAAGTACATTTTCATCACCTGCTGGGTGATCGTGCTGGCTCCCTCCGTGATCCGTCCTGACTGGTAATAACTGAAAGACGCCCTTAAAATGGCCTTGAGGTCCACCCCGTGGTGGCTGTAGAAACGCTGGTCTTCAATGGCCACAAAAGCTTTTTGAACATGAACAGGGATTCTATCCAGGGATACGGGGATCCGGTTTATTTCACCATGGATTTCGGTAATTAAATCCCCGTTTTGCCCGTAGATGAAGGTATTCTGATCAAATGCAACGGCCACGGCCTCTGAACCGGAAAAGTCGGACAGTACCCTGCCGGTATATAAATAAGCCATGCCAATAAGCAGTACAGCCGGAACCAGAAGGGATCCCAGAATAACAGCCGCAATCTTTATTCTTCTGTTATTTAAGGTTTTAACAATTTTATTCTTGAGACGCAAAAGTTCCATGCTTTATAGTACGACACAGACAGATCGTAAACCTGTAAAATTAAAGAAAAAGTTGTCGCCCTCTTCTGACACCAGTCCTAAGATTTTTTGAAGAAGCGCTGTCACAAATAGGGGCTTTGCTTTGTTATATAAATAAAAGGACCTTAATTTATCCATTTACCAGAAGGGGGTACTTGTTTGCTTAAGACGAAAAAACTACTTTACCCGCTTGTTCTGATCTTCATAGCCCTGGTTGTCGGCGTGGCTGCCGTCGACAACCAGGTAAAAGCCGAAGGCCGTAAATACATTATCGCAGCGCAGGACTGTCCTGTGCAGACGGCAGCCATCGTGCCGGGGGCATATGTCTCACCGGAAGGAATACTTTGCGAAATGCTGGCCGACAGGGTCGAAACCGCCGTGGAACTTTATCAAAAAAACCGGGTCAAGAAAATTATCATGACCGGAGATCACGGCAGGCAAGATTATGACGAAGTCAACAACATGCGCCTTTATGCTGAGAAACTGGGCGTACCCTCCCAGGATATCTTCATGGACCACGCCGGTTTTTCAACATACGACAGTATGTACAGGGCAAAAGCTGTTTTCCGCGTGGATACCGCCGTTGTAGTCACCCAGGCTTACCACCTGCCCCGGGCACTTTACGCGGCCGGCCGGCTGGGTATAGATGCATTGGGGGTGGAAGCTGACAAGCATGTGTACACCGGCGCAGCGCTATACGAACTACGGGAAATACCCGCCCGCCTGAAAATGTTCGCGCAAACCCACCTGCTTCACGCCAAGCCCCGCTTCCTGGGCGAAGTTATACCCGTAAGCGGGGACGGCCGGCTTACCCACGATTAGGGTGTCCCACACTTTAATTTTGTATTTTAAAATAAAAAGACCGTTGCGCTATAAAGGTTTTTACTTCATTTACATCGAAACAACAATAAAGTTTTTCAAAGACAGGCGGGTAGATAACCTTGAAAAAACGCTTGACGCGGTCCGGCAGCAACTCGATGATCGCCGGTATCTGCGGTGGTTTTGCGGAATACATCGGCTGGGACCCGGTTTTGATCCGGCTTCTTTACGTCTTGATCTCAATTGCCTCTGTGGCTTTCCCGGGTGTCCTCTTTTATCTCATTGCCTGGCTAATCATCCCAAGAGAACCCGGTTACTAATGACAGCGGGCAGCGGGAATCGATAATAGTAAACAGGATCGCTGAGACCCCTGCTCAGTATTGAGCAGGGGTCTGGTATTATTCGTGTAAGCTTTGTTCGGACCAGAATGACAGGATTAGTTTTTTAGGCGAAGCCGGAAAGTGCCGGATAAGGGGAGATCAGGCAGTGTTTAAGGCCCGCAGCCGTGGGCGCCAGGCCAAAGGCGACGCAGATCAACTGGGTATAGAAAAGAACCGGAAGGTTGAAACTGCCGCCGCAGCGATTGATTTCGAGCTGATTCACCTCCAGGTTGAACTGGCACATCGGGCACGGTGTGATAACCAGGTCGGCCCCGGCGCCTGCAGCAGTTTCAAGGATATTTGCCGCATAGTGCAAAGCGTCCCCGGGAGCGACCGCAACCCTGGACCCGCCGCAGCAGCGTACCTTCGCCGGGAAGGGAACGGCCGTAGCGCCCAGGGCTTCAATTAATTGCTCCAGAAACAGAGGATTTTCCGGATCGTCGAAACTCCCGGGCACGGCCCGGACCGTCTGGCAGCCCACGTACCCGGCCACACGGAGACCGGCCAGGGGCTGCCTGACCCGGTCGCGGACCTTTCCCAGTCCCACGTCATGAGCCATTACCTCAAGGACCTGGCGGACCCGCAGGTTGCCCTCGTACTTGAGACCGCCCTCCGCCAGCGCCTCGTTTGCGAGGACACGAAAGGGACCGTGAGCCTGGAAGCGCCTGTTCGCGCCGGCCAGTGCCAGATAGCAGGAGCTGCACCCCACCAGCACATCCAGACCTCTAGAACCTGCCAGGGCCAGGTTTCGCGCGGCCAGGACCTGGCGCACGTAGGAACCGGCCACACCTGGAGCAACCGTAGCCCCGCAGCAGTTCCAGTCGGGAATTTCCTCCAGGTAAAGGCCCAAGGCCCAGGCAGCGGCCAATAGGGACTTCCGGTAGGCAATAGCCGTCCCTTCCATGGAACATCCCGGGTAAAAACTATACCGCATCAGCGTTACCTCCTGATTCCTGAAACGCCAAAAAAAACCTGGTTTATTTTAAATCCTCCCGCTGGGTCTGCGCCTTATCGATGATCTTGTTTAGACCTGGCAAACCCTTGAGCTTTTGCGGCGAGACCAGGGGCAGCCGACCTCGCCTCAGCAGGCACAAGCCTGTTCCCTTCATTTCCAGAGCCTTTCGAAATGCACCTGCCACCCCCAACTTTAACCAGCAGCGCAACATAACACCGGCCTCGCCAATCCTGCCGCGCTCCCTTAGCTCCTGCCAGAACGCCTGGTGGAAGGAAACCTGGGGATGAGATGCACGCCCTGTCACTAGGCAGTACCTTTGAAGGTCATGCATGACCTCGAGAAGATCAATCCTCCTCGGACAGCGGACCCTGCACGTACAGCAGGAAGTGCACACCCACATGGTGTTGGCGTTTAATACTGCCTCGCTCTGGCCGGCCCTGATCAGGCTAAAGAGCCTGCGCGGAGTAATGTCCATCTCCTGCCGCGAGGCGCAGGATACCGCGCATACCCCGCACTGCATGCACCTCTTAACCTGCGACCCGCTCTCCAGATCATAAATCTTCCGGGCAAAACCGGAGTTGTACAGGAGCGGGTCCATTGAACTACCGCCTTCGGCCATTTCCACTGACTCCTTCTCACTAATGTGAAAGTGACGTTTTCTGTAGTTGTCTATGCCGCAAACGGCGCCATAAATTATGAAAACAGCAAGTAACTCCTCTATTAGCACTAACTTAATAAGTTAAGGGCCTGATCCCTATAATCTTGTTTAAAATTCCTTGAGCGGATTCGGGCCCAGCTCCGCCAGTTCCTCCACGAATCCGTCCAGGATCTCCGGTATCTTTGCATAGTCCGTAATCCCCACTTCGACCACGCTGACGCGGCCGGCCTCCAGTCCCATCCTGTCAAGGGTTTCGGAGATATTTGCGATCCGGGTCCGGGCCAGTTCGCTTCCGTTGATGAAGTGACACTGGTAATCCTCCCCATGTCTGCAGCCCATCAGAAGCACGCCGTCAATCCCCCGGGACATGGCGTCGGCAATCCAGACCGGGTTCAGTGAACCGAGACAGCGCAGCGGAATTACCCTGACCCAGGCGTTGTACCTCATTCTCCCGGCGCCGGCCAGGTCAAGGGCGGGATAGGCGTCGTTTTCACAGGCAAACACCAGGACCCGCGGCTTTTCCTCGTCCTCTTCAGGGACCTCGACGGCCTTAATCATGGAACTGATCAGGGCGACAGAGTAATCTTTAAAGGAAATGATCCGTTCAGGGCAGGCGCCGATACAGGTACCACAACGCCTGCAGCGGGTGATCTGCGGCAGGGGGTTGGACCGGACGTCCTCGTTGATGGCGCCGAAGGGGCACTCTTCGGTGCAGCGTTTGCACTGAGTGCAGCGGCTCATATTAAATTCCGGGAAAGACGTATCAAGTGCCCTGGGATGAACCGATTGACCCCGGGCGGTCATTTCCACACACTGGATGGCCTTAAGGGCCGCGCCGGCGGCATCGTCCAGCGCCATTACAAGGTCCATCGGCTCCCTCACGCTGCCCGCGGCGTAAATGCCGGTGCGGCGGGTCTCGTAGGGGAAGCAGATGAAATGGGAGTCGGGAAAACCATATTTCAGGGGCGGCAGTTCCGGTCCCTGTCTGTAATCCAGATTCAGGACGCTTTGCTCCGACCCTGCTCCGGCGGATCCGGATACCATGCCGGTTGCCAGGACCACCAGGTCCAGTCCTTCCGCCCTGGACAGGCCGCCCACAAAGAGATCATCAGCCTCGACAGTGAGGCTCCCGCTTTCTTCCACGACACGGACGATGTCTGCTTTAATGAAAACAACCCCTGCCTCCTGCACCCTCTTGTAAAAATGCTCGTACTGGCCGCACGCCCGCAGGTCACGGTAATAAACAAAAACCGTAGCTTTGGGGTCTTCTCCCACAAGGTAGAGCGACTGCTTCAGGGTTTCTACGCAACAGGCCGCCGAGCAGTACGGCAGGTGTTCCGGATCCCTGGAGCCGACGCACTGAATGAAGGCGGCGCTCCTCACTTCCCTGCCGTCCGAAGGGCGCGCCACCCGGCCGCCGCCCTCCAGGGCCAGGGCCTCAAGTTTTGAGCTTGTAACAATGTCCGGGGACGTGCCGTAGCCCAGGTTTTTTAGCCCGGGCAGTTTCGCCGGAGCGTAGGGCCGGGCTCCGGCGGCAACGATGATGGAACCTACCCGCTCGTTTACCACCAGGTCTCCCTGCCGGATAGCAACATCGAATGTTCCCGGACCGCCGACGGTTCTTTCAATGATCGCGCCGCTGTAGACCGTAATCCCGGAATGGCCTTCCACCTTCCCGGATAGCAAGACAGCCGGATTTTCCTCCAACTCCGTATAAGGGGGCCTCAGCGGGGCACACCGGTAGACAGTCTTCAGCCAACCGCCCAGGGAAGCCTCCTTCTCCACCAGGATAACGCGATAAGCTGCCCCGGCTGCTTCCAGCGCAGCGGTCAGGCCGGCCAGGCCGCCGCCCGCAACCAGAATCTTCCTGGAGGGGTTTTCCAACCGGAAAGGTTTAGGAACGCCGGCCCCGCCCGCCCGGGCCAGGCCCATCCGCAAAACGTCTTCGGCCAGCATTTGGGTGTCTTCGTTGTTGGGCTCGTGGCACCAGGCGGCCTGCTCTCTCAAGTTGACCCTTTCCACCGGGATATCCGGCCCATAATCAAACACGCCGACGTGGAACCTGGGTGAGCATCCCGCCACCACAACTGCGTCTACAGCCCCGCCTGCAATATCGCTTTGAATCTGCCCGTTACCCGGCCCGCATAGGAAATTGCTCTCCCTGACCACCGCAACCCGGCCGCCCTTTCCAGCCACCTTGTGCAGAGCCGACATCTCCACAGCCTCCCCGATGCCGCAGCCGGAGCAGAGATAGACGCCGATTCTAACGGCCATGACCCCGCCCCCTCACCCACTGAATTGCCCGGAGCGCAGCTGCAGCGCCACTCCGCACCGAGGGAGCCACCTCCATCGGCCTGGTGGCGCACCCGGCGGCGTAAAGACCGGGCGCCAGGACCGGGTCCACAAAGCCGTCCCCGTCGCAGGCTAGAGCCGGAGCCCCGGCGAACAGGGCTGACGGTGCCATGCCTGCAGCCAGCACCACCAGTTCAAAACTTTCCTCCAGGATCCGGCCATCAAGCTGGTCCTCCACCAGAACCACCAGGTTCCCGGTAGATGGGTCTTCGCTAATTTCACCGGGCTTCCCCTTGATCAATTCAATTCCGGCCCCGTCCCGCACCTTTGTGTAAAAGTCTTCGTAAAATCCCCCGGCCCGGATGTCGATGTAAAAAACCACAATCCTGGCGCCGGGGCAACGCTCCCTGGTGTAGGCGGCCTGTTTGAGGGAAACCAGGCAGCAGACACCGGAACAGGTCTGCAGATGGTTTTCGTCGCGGGAGCCGGCGCACTGCACAAAAGCGATGCTGCCCGGCTCCCTACCGTCCGTGGGGCGCACGATTTTACCTCCGGTCGGGCCGCCGGGAGAGGCCATTCTCTCTACTACCACGTTCGTGATCACGTTGGGATAGCGCCCCCCGCCATAATTACCCAGTCTGGTCATATCGTAGGGGTTCCATCCCGTCGCCCAGACCACGGATCCGGCCTTCAGGATGATCGTCCTCGCTTCCATCCCCAGCTCAATTGCCCCGTACGGGCAGGCATCTGCACACCTGGCGCAGGCAGAGCCCCAACAGGCCGCCCCGTCAATCACGTACCGGTATGGAAAAGCAAGCTCGTGCGGCAGGTAGACAGCCTTCGTCCGGTCAAGGCCGAAATTAAACGAGTTCAGCCTTTCCGCCGGGCAGACCTCCGCACACCTGCCGCAGCCGGTGCACTTTTCGTTCACAAAGGAGGGTTTCTGCTGCACCACAACCTCAAAGCAGCCCTTCCCGCCCGAAACAGCAGTCACCTCGGCCGAAGTCAGGAACCGGAACCGGGGATTAGCCCGGAGTCTTTTAAATATAATTTCAAGGCCGCAATTGGGGGCGCATAATTTTGGAAAGTACAGGTTCACCTGGGCAACCCTCCCCCCCAGGTAGGGATTCTTCTCGATCAGGACCACGTCGAAGCCTGCTTCGGCAGCTTCGACGGCAGCGGTCAGCCCGCTGATCCCGCCGCCTGCCACCAGAATGGTTTTACTCACGGGGGACTTCTAAAGGATCTGGAGTACTGGACGCTTTACACAGGCCCACCCGCCGGTAGCCGGGTTCCAAGTAATATTAGCAAAGCAGTGCCAGTTGTTCTCGTCCATTTTCGGGTAGTCGGCGCGGACATAGAAGCCCGGCCAGCGGGTCTCCTCCCGGAAGAGGACGGTGCGGACATGGGCTTCGGCCTGCCAGGTACGATGGATGTTTTCCCAACACCGCATCAGCTCGTGTAAGTCTTGCGCCGCCAGCTTTTCGGCGTCTTCCTGCAGGAAGGCGAGGAGCTCGAGCGCCCTCTCCAGGGACGGGGTATTCGTGGAAAAGTTGGCGCTCACGCCGCCAACATACTCATCCATGAGTTTTTGCAGCCGGTACATGTACATCTTGGGCCGGATGTAGTTCGGGTTGAGCTCGGGGTTCGTTGTGTAATGCCTGTACTCTTGATATGTTTCCAGCGGCCGGAAGGTCCCGGCCTTAATCTCTTCTACCCTGGTCCCGTCGACATCTGGCCGTTCGGCGTTTTCCAGGATGAATTTAACCGCTGACTTGGCGGCAATCCGGCCCTCGGCGTGGGAACCGGAGGAGAACTTATGGCTGGATGCCCCTGAGGCGTCACCGGCCGCGAACAGGCCCCGGACTGTGGTCATGTTCCCGTAACCCCAGAAATATTCGGGAGGGGCCAGGTCTGCCGGGCCGCTGACCCAGGCCCCGGAGGCGCCCGAGTGGGAGCCGATGAAATAAGGCTCTGCGGCTGCAATCTCAGAAGAACGCTTTTCGGGCTCGATGTTGGTGGCCGCCCACAGGAGCGCCTGAGCAATGGTCATATCGAGAAAGTCCTCCCAAGCCTCCGACTCGAGCTGCTTCATCTTCTTTTTTAAAGCTTTCGCATCCCCCTCGCTTTGGGCCGCGAGTTTGGCAATAGCTTCGTCCGTCCGCATGAAAATCGGCCCCTTGCCCTCAAAACAATCCAGCATGCCGAGGTAATTGCGCAAGTTTGCCGGGATTGGCCTGGCCAGTCCATACGGCGCCCATTTCTGAAGCTCATCGCGGCGCTCCACCATGTACTCACCGCCCAAAGCGCTGGTGGCCCGGGACTTGAAGTGCAGGAACCAGGCGCCGACCGGCCCGTAGGCGTCTTTAAAGCGGACGGGAATGAAGCGGACTTCCTGGCAGGTCATTTCAGCTCCGGACCGGATCGTAAAATAGGCGCTGGAGCCGGTGCTGAACGGCGGGTACCAGCTGCGGCCCAGCCCCTCTCCGGTGGAACGCGGCTTGAATACTCCCACCGCGCCGCCCATAGCCGCCAGAACAGCTTTCGCCTTAAACACGTAGAACTTGTTCTCGCGGACGCTGAAGCCCACTGCCCCGGAAATCCGGTCGCCGTCCAGCAGCGGCTCAAGGATAAAGATACGCTCATAGATGTTTTCCATGCCAAGGGCGTTTTTGGCAGCCTCCGCAACAATCACCTTATAGGACTCACCGTTTAAGAGCAGCTGCCAGCGCCCCTCGTTCACATATTTCCCCTCTTCCGTCTTCCAGATTGGGAGACCCCACTGCTCGAAGAGGTGCACCGAGGAGTCCACATGGCGGGCAATGTCGTATACCAGGTCCTGCCGGGTGATACCCATTAAGTCCCTGGTCACGTATTCGACATAGTCTTCAACCGTATTCTGGTTTTGGGCCCGGCCCGATAAACCGATGTACTGGTTGATGGCCGAAAGTCCCATCGCCACAGCCCCGCTGCGGTCAAGCGCGGCCTTATCCACCAGGGTTACTTTGACTCCGTGCTTTTTCCCCCAGTAGGCCGCCTCGACGGCTGCCCCGCAGGCCGCCATCCCGCCGCCGATAATCAGCAGGTCGGTGATAACTTCCACTGTTTCAAATCCCGAATATACCAATCTAAACCCTCCCTTCGTCATCTAAGCTTATTTCTTTAAAAACGGTAGCTCCACGCCCAGCGAAGCGGGCTCGGTAAAAAGGTAGGGACCGTTGATGTCCTCCGCCCCGTCCGGGCCGAACTCTCCACCGGGAACCGCGCTGCCTTCTTCCGTGGTCCGCACGGGGAACTTGAACCGCTTTAAGCCCCCGTTGCGAAACCGGATCGTCCACAGGATGCTGTCCGTACTCCGCAGGGGTATCGCACTGGCGCCCAGCGGCACAAAATCGGCGTAACCCCGCAGGTCAACCGCCTGCTGGGGACAGATTTTAGCACAGCAAAGGCACTCCCAACACATCCAGGGGTCCCGGTTGTACGCTTTCATGGTCACCTGATCCAGCACCATCAGGTCGTTGGGGCAGGCGTACATACAGGCTGTTTTGTCCCGCCCCTTACACCCGTCACATTTTTCGGCAATGATAAAAGCCGGCATTCCAACACCTCCCGTAATTTATCGAAAAGATCCTCCCTTTTTATAACTATTTAAGGAAAGAATAAATCATGCTCCAAAGTATTACGGCACCCTCACCGCACAGGTAATTTTATAGTGAACGAAAAAACCGCCCCTGCGGATCCGGGCAGCCTTGTTTATGTAAAACCGTTCCTTTGCGCTTTCAGCATGGGCTCTTAATGGAACCAGTTGCGCTCAACATACATAAACTATCTTAAACGCCCGGCTTGTATTTAAACTTGAACTCATTTGAAAGGGGAAGTATTTTTGCTGTATCTTTTAACGGAGTTTTTTAAAAACAAAGACAACGTAGTTAAGCTCGCGGAGTTTTATTATAAGCATACCGGTATGCTTACAGAATTAAAGGGCCGCTTTCCCAACTGGGAAAACTATGTTAACCAGTACCTGTCGGCGGAAGTGCGTGCAGGACTGAAAGAAAGAGGCGTCCCCCTGTGACGGACGCCCTTTATTATTTCTGCATACCTTCATCGCAGACATTCCTTCAACTTTGATGGTGCAGAAACTTATATCAAACAAGCCTACTTGCTTTTTTTCGTGTTTGCAGTGTTTTTTTTCGGCAGGATTTTTGCGCTGCCGCAAGGAATTAATTAAGGAACACATGAAAAGGGGGAATTATTCATGTATAAAAAGATCCTGATTCCCGTCGACGGTTCCGAGAAGTCCCAGGCGGCTGTCCGCAAAGGGGCGGAGATGGCATCCATATTTGGAGCGACCGTGACTCTTTTCCACGTTGTTCCGGTGCTGACGATCGACCGCTTCCGCAGCATTATCATTGACGAAGCAAAGACGCAGGGTGGAGAACTGCTTAAACAGGCCGCATCCGAAATCGCTGAATTCAATATCCCCATGGACACAGAAATGGTGCCCGGCCACCCTGCTGATGCCATCTGCCTGAAAGCGCGGATGGACGAGTACGACCTGATCGTTATGGGAAGCAGGGGGCTGAGCGGCGTAAAAGGCTACCTGATGGGCAGCGTCAGCAGCACCGTGACCAGTCACGCCCCCTGCGCGGTCCTGATTGTACGTTAATCATTTTCCAAGACAGGCAATCGCCTGTTTTTCCACAAGCTTCAATTTCAATCGAACACGTTACGTAAGCGCCGAACTTGTTTGGGCCAATGTAACATTTGTGCGAATCAATTCGCACCTACAATTTTAAAGGTAGCCCAGAACGTTATTTTCAGAGTAGATCAAACCATTACAGCTGTCGCCGGCGAAAGGAGGTAAAACGATGATCAGCGTTGACCTAGCGAAAAAGCTAGAAAAACATCTTCCCTGGGAACCCAAGGTGGGAGACCTGACCATCGTTTTTGGGGAAGCGGGCGAAGAAATTATTGAGCCCATTATCCCAAAGCACGAGAGGGAGAAAAATATCGTCCTTTCCCTACGCAGTGTAGGCCACCTCGTCTGGCTCCCCCGCTTAACCATGCTGCTCTACGAATTGAAGAAGAGGTCGAAAAAAGGGTTTTCACTGACGTATGACAGGGAAACCGACAAGTGGTGTTACAAGGACGAACGGCTTGAAACTTGCAACGACGGCCCGGAAGACGCAGTGGCCCAAGCCTTGCTGATGCTGCTTGAAGAAAAGGTCTAGTGATGTATACCCTTGATTTTGAAGGAAAAAAAGTACCGAAAGGCTAGCTTATGAATATGAGTCATACTTGCTGCACATAACTTAAGTACCGATAACTTAAGTATCGGGTACCTAAGTTATTCTTCTGATGGTGCCGCATCAGCTGCATGGTTGTCTAAGTTATTCAAGGTGGAAGATGCATATTGACGATTAACGGAACTTTGACGTGAACCGACTCTTCTACCGCCTTACCCTTGGACTTAAAATCCTGCGAGGTTAAACTCGTACCGGTTCGATTCCGGTCTCGGGCACCAATTATCAAGACCTCCGGGGATCGGAGGCCTTTTGCTTTATACTTCATCCAACATTTTATCCAACATTCTTATTTATTTATCTAAATACCATGAGTGGAAGGAATTCTTTTCAAATAAGTGCAAAACGCTGGTTGTTATTTAGTGGAATTGCATTAATAACTTAGGTACCGGGTACCAAAGTTATTAAGGGAAACCTGATCATTAGTTATAGATTTTTTATTTCGCTTTCGATTTTTTTTAATAGTTCTCTCAAGAAAACTTCTTTTCGTTCAGCTTTTACAGTGTCCTTATTTATTTGTTCCAGCTCTACCGTAGTTTTGAACTTTAGTTGAGAATATGCCGATGATTGCCACTTATCAAAGCACTCAATTTTTACCTTGAGCAGTTCTCTCTTGTCTAACAAGTATTTAAGCTCTTTTTTAAGCTCAACAATTTCCTTCAATACTTCAGCTTGCCATTTTACGAGGATGCCTTTGCTGTTTGTAAAGTCGTTCCAAATATCTACAGTTGATTCGCGAACGTTACTACTATCTAAATTCATGTTTGGTTCACCCTTTCCTTTCCAATATTATTAACAGGTTCGGGCGGTTATTTTGGGGGCAGGTATGTCAAACTTTACATCAATCTGTATCCCACCCCCGGCTCGGTTATAATGTGTCTTGGCCGCGAAGGGTCAGCTTCAACCTTACGACGCAGTTGACCTATAAAAACCCGCAAGTAATGAGTATCATTTTCGTAGGTGGGTCCCCAGACAACGCGTAGAAGCTGCTTATGTGTAAGCACTTTTCCGGCGTGAATGGCCAGATTTTTCATCAAATTATATTCTATGGGAGTTAGCTTTATTTCCTTTTCATTGACGCTAACCCTGCGCCTGGCCAGATCAATAACTAATTCACCAAATGTCAAGATTGGTTCTTCCCCTGGCGGCACGATATGACGCAAGGCGGCCCGGATGCGGGCCAATAATTCCCCCATACTAAAGGGTTTGGTCACGTAATCATCAGCCCCGGTATCCAGAGCGGTAATTTTATCATTCTCCTGTTCCTTAACAGAAAGAATGATAACCGGAGTTTGGGACCATTCCCGCAATTTCCGGATTACTTCAAGACCGTTCAAATCAGGTAGACCTAAATCCAGTATAATTAAGTCCGGCCGGTAAGTTGTCACTTTATTAAGGCCCTCCTGCCCGAGAGCAGCCTCTTCCACCGAATAGCCGTGGCCGGTCAGAGCAACCTTCAATAGCCGCCGGATCTGTTTTTCATCGTCAATGACCAGAATACGTACTCCTTTTTTAGCTTCCATCTTCATCCTCTCCATAAACGTCGGGAACCTTCCACGGGGCAACTTCCCCCAAGGGCAAGGCAAAGGTGAACACCATACCCTCGGCCGGATTGTTGTCCGCCCAAATAAGCCCGCCGTGCGCTTCGATGATCCCCTTGCAAATAGCCAACCCCAGACCGGTACCGCTGACCAGGCGGGGCGACTTCAGCCTGTAAAACTTATCAAAGATACGTTCCAGATCTCCTGGCGGAACCTCGGTACCACGGTCCGCCACAGTTATTTCCAGGTACTTTCCGGCGTCACGGGCGGTTACGGTGATTGCGCTTCCCGATTGGGAATATTTAAGCGCGTTGTCCAACAGATTCACCATTACCTGTTCAATCAGCACAAAATCAGCCGGCACCAGGGGTAAGTCGGGCTGAATCTCAATCTCCAGGGGACGGTGGGCCAGCGATTCACCTAGCCGGCTTGCGGCTACCCCAATGATATCCTGGACATCGCACCACTCTTTTTTCAGCTTCAACATACCACTTTCCAGCCTGGCCATGTCAAGAAGATTATTGACAAACCGGTTCATGCGGGAAGCCCCCTGCTGTATGTTCAGCAGAAGATCTCTGCGGGCGGTGGGGCTGTAAACATGATCATCTTCCAGGAGTCCGGAAACCGCGCCGATGATAGATGCCAGAGGCGTGCGCAGGTCGTGGGAGAGAGAATTGAACAGGGCCGTGCGCAGCCGCTCGGATTCCGCCAGTGTTTGGGCTTCCCTGGCCTGCTCGGCCAACTGAATCCGAGTTACCGCCATCGCCACCAGGCCGGCGAATGCTTCCAGCAAACGCATCTGTTCCGGCTGAAAGTAATTTTCCGAGTCATTGGAACGAATCCCCAGAACGCCCCGGATCCCCTTGTCAGCGCACAGAGGCAGATAGAGCCCTTTAGCGGAACCCAGAGTATCTGTTCCCCGGCCGGCTTTTTGCCCCTGCCCAAAAACCCAGGCGGCCACTTCCAGCTCGCTTTTGTCCAGCTCGGTTTCCCCTGAAACAGAACTGGCCCTCAACTCAAGCTTTCCATTGCTGTCCGGCAGAATAATCACGACCTGCCCTTCCATTGTGTCAGCAACCTTTCGGGTGACACTTTCCAGTACCGGCTCCAGTTCGGCCACCGCCGCAATGTCACGGCTTAAAGCGTACAAAGCAGCCACCCTGACCTCCCGCCGCCGGGAATTTTCGATCTGAAGCTGAAGACGGGTGGAGAGGGTGCCGGTGAATACAGCCACCAGCAGGAAAATGGCGAAGCTAATCACATACCGCACATCGGCCACCGTAAAACTCAGGATGGGGGGAACGAAGAATAAATCAAAGGCTAATCCACCCACCGCCGCTGAGACCACGGCTGGGACCGTTCCCCATCTCACGGCGCAGAGCAAAACGGGCAGAAGAAGCAGCATGGCGACATTGGCCAATCCCAGATAATTCTTAAAGGGAGCGAGCAGAGCGATAAAAAGGACCATCAACAGTAACGCATTAAGATAAGGGAGAAATGCTCTGGGCTGCCGCACCTTGCCGGGAAGATCCTGCTCATCCGCCTGATTGGGCTTGCCGGGAATAACGTGCACACTGATGCCGTGGCTCTGCCTGATAACCTTGTCCACCACAGACCCGTGAAGCCATTCCCAAAGTCTTGAATACAGGGGCTTGCCGATAATAATCTGCGACACGTTGCGTTTGCGCGCCAGTTCCAGTAATTCCAAAGCCACGTCATTGCCGGTAATGTTGATGGTTTCGGCCCCAAGCTCCTCGGCCAGCCGCAGGTTTTTAGCCAGGCGGTCCTTTTCCGCCTCACCGGCCGGGTGCCGGCGGGGAGCTTCTACGTATACAGCCAGCCACTCAGCCTGAAAACCCTCGGCCATACGCCGGGCAATCCGGATCAGCTGGGCGGAAAAGGGGCTGGGGCTAACACAGACCATGACCCGCTCCCCCGTGGGCCAGGGTCCCGCAATGCCGTGCAGGCGCATGTAGGTTTCCACCTGGCGGTCCACCCGGCGGGCTGTGTAGCGCAGGGCCAGTTCCCGCAGGGCGTTGATGTTTCCCAGCCGAAAGAATTTCCGCAGTTCCTCCTCCGCCTGTCCGGGAACATCAACCTTGCCGTCTTTGAGCCGCTGGATTAACTCCTCCGGCGGGATGTCAACCAGTTGTATTTGAGAAGCGGCTTCCAGAATCCGGTCGGGTACGGTATCCCGCACCGTCACGCCCGTGATCTGGGCCACAATGTCGTTCAGGGTCTCAATATGCTGGATGTTCAAGGTGGTGTAAACATTGATCCCGGCAGCCAACAATTCCCCCACATCCTTGTAACGCCGGGAATGGCGGGTACCGAGCACGTTGGTATGGGCCAGTTCGTCCACCAGGGCCAGTTGAGGCCGGCGGGCCAGCAGGGCATCCAAGTCCATCTCGTCGAATTGTTTGCCCCGGTATTCCAGGCGGCGGGGAGGTATAACCTCCAGCCCCTCAAGCAGGGTCCCGGTTTCCGCCCGTCCGTGGGTTTCCACCCACCCTACCACCACGTCCACACCCTCGGCCAGCCTTTCCCGGGCTGCCTCCAGCATGGCAAAGGTCTTACCCACTCCGGCCGCGGCCCCGAGGAATACTGTAAGCCTACCGCGGCCTTCCTGAGCCTGATCGACCAGGAGGGCGTCGGAATCGCCACGTTTTTCTTGAAGCATCTATAACCACCTGTCTTAGAGAATGTCCAAGGATATAATCAGTTTCAATACATTGTGTCGCCCTTCCATCTGCCAATGTTCTACCAATCTAAGCATTCCTTGTCCGGGCAACTGCCTGGCCGGGGCTATCAATTGGTTTCAACATCCCCGTTCACTCTTCCTTTCCAAAACAGATAATTAAGTAAATCCCTGTTCTTCAACCCACATTTATCTTTTCCTCGGGGTAGTGCAATAATGTTTTACGTTTTTGCCTGGCCATAGCAAATGCCACAGTCAGCGGCCCGAGCCTGCCCAGGTACATGGTCAGGATGAGCACAACTTTCCCGGCGGCTGAAAGCTTGGTGGTCAGGCCCATGGTCAGACCCACGGTGGCAAAAGCCGAGGTGGTTTCAAATAAGATCGAAAGAAAATCTGCTCTCTCTGTAATCGATAACAGCAATGAAACCGATACAACTAGAGCGGAGCACAAGAGCAAAATAGTTACGGCCTTATTAATCAGCTCCTGGCCCAGCCGCCTGTTAAAGACATCGAAATCTCTTTTTCCCCTGACCATAGAACAAAGGTAAACCAAAAGCGAGGCGAAAGTGGTCGTTTTTATACCACCCCCGGTTGAACCGGGAGAAGCGCCGATGAACATTAAAATAATGACAAAAAATTGGGTGGCCGAGTGCAGCGCTCCTATGTCCAGGGTGTTGAACCCGGCGGTCCTGGGCGAAACCGCCTGGAAATAGGAAGCCATTACTTTACCCGCCGGACTAAGGTTTTGCAGGGTATTGTCATATTCCAGAAAAAAGAACATTACAGTGCCCGCTGCGATTAAAAAGGCCGTAGTGAATAAAACCAGCTTGGTATGAAGTGAAAAGCGTTTTTTTGCTCCCCTGAAGTACTGCAATAGGTCTACATTAACAGCGAAGCCTAATCCACCCAGGATAATTGCTGTGCTTATACACAGGGTTACACAGAGATCTTCTGTATACATGGTCAGGCTCCGGAAACCGCCGAAGATGTCAAAGCCTGCGTTGTTGAAAGCGGATATCGAATGAAAGAGCCCGAACCAGAGACCCTTTTGCCATCCCAACTCAACCGACCAGCGGGCCGCCAAAATTAAGCCAAAAATAAATTCAGTAATTAAGGTAAACAGGAGCACGTATCTGGTCAGCCTGACAATACCGGCCACGTCGGTCTGGTTCAGGGACTCCTGGATGATCAGCCGCTGCCTGAGCCCAATTTGACGGCCCAACAGAACAGCAAAAAACGTGCCCATTGTCATGAACCCCAGCCCGCCCACCTGGATCAAGCTCAGGATGACTATCTGCCCGAACAACGTCCAGTGAGTAGCGGTGTCGACGACAATCAGCCCGGTGACACAGACTGCAGAGGTAGCTGTGAAAAGGGAGTTCAAAAAGTTAATTTCCCCGCCGGGCTTTACAGCAGCCGGCAGGGTCAGCAGAACAGCCCCGGTCAGAATGATTGCGGCAAACCCCAGCAACAAGACCTGCCCGGGGGTGGCCCTCAGTAACTGTCTTTTCTTTAATCTTTCGGTAATGATTGTACCATCCCCTGATGCCTTCAATGTTTTTCCACTTTCTTTAATATAGCGTTCCCATCTTACTAATAGCTTTTTCATTCTCGGGTTTCTCTACAATGGTATTTTTCAACATTACACGGGCTGGATCCAGATTAAATCTGGTAATGAGCAACCTGGCTTGCTCAAAATTACTTGGCTCCACAAAAACTAACCTTTACCATTTTAGAACCCTTTAAAACTCCTTCCAAAGTTAAAAGTTAACTCCCCTAACAGCCTCATTATAGGCTTCTCTGCTGTAAATTCAGGATCAATAAAAGTAGTAAAGGTATAAAAATAATATAAAGGAGGGGAAATTAATTCCCTTCCTTTAGTAGTAATTTTAGATCACGAAATGAACCTTACCGTTCCAAATTATCATAGACCAATAACACACAAGGGGACAGATCATTGACAACTGGACCTGTAGGTGCTAAAATGACTATGCTAATTTAGATGCATGCCCGAGTGGCGGAACTGGCAGACGCACAGGACTTAAAATCCTGCGAGGCTCAAACCTCGTACCGGTTCGATTCCGGTCTCGGGCACCAATTATCAAGGCTTCCGGAGATTCTCGGAGGTCTTTTATTGTAAAGACAAGAAGTCATTCAACAACAATCTCAAGGTTTTCAGCTACCCATGCAATAAAGTTATCAATGTACTGTTTCATGCGGCCGGGACTTTAGTAGTTGTCCTGGCCACTTCTCCTGTTTAATGACTTAATCTTTTTTTGCTCATAAGAAAAACCGGTTTTTCAATACCGCATACTTTATAACATGCGACACGAGATACCCGATCCACGAACTCTTGCTTCCAGCGACTGAGTAAAACAGGGACACCTTGCGGCGTCCCTGTTTTCTCTGGCGTAGTAGGAGGGAATGGGTTTAACCCCAACTACGGATGCAATCAATTTGTCAACTCCCGATGTGTTGCGCCACAATCAGCAAATCCCGGATATCCACAACACCGTCCTGGTTGACATCAGACTTATGGCTATCGTTACTGGTGACCGGCCCCATGAACCGGTACATCCATAAAAGATCCAAAATGTTGATAGCATTGTCACTGTTCAAATCACCTAGTTTCAGGGTGCCGGTACTGACATTCAGCACAGGACCTTCAGTGCTCCAGTTTCCCGCTGCGTCCTCCGCCTGCACGGAAAAGGTGTAGTCGGTGTTTGGACTCAAACCGGTAACCACATAGGTCGTTTCGCTCATCGGTACCGTGATCAGGGTGTTACCCCTAAAGACTTTGTACCCGGTCACGCCGACATTATCGGATGCGCCGCTCCAGGTTAGGGTCAGCCCGGTCCCGCTGATGTTGGAAGCAGTGAGCTTGCCTCCGCTCCAGGTCGGCGCGGTTTTATCGGTCGAAGGTTTTGTAGTTATTGTAAGTGTTCTGCCGGCAACATTACTCCCGTAGCCCGCAATTACAGTCAGGGTTCCGGTAAAATTGTAGGGTACTATAAATGTGCCACTGTAATTACCTTTAGCGTCTGATTTTACGGCATCATAAAAGACGATACCTTGTGAGCTGTCGAGTATTTTAATAGAAACCCAGGCAATAGGATCGGCCGTACCTGACGCGGTTATGCTGTCTCCCGGTTGCGCGGCATACTTGCTTAAATTTAAACTAATGGCAGCGCTGAAAGCAGGGGCGGGTACCATTGCAATTATAAGTAAAACGGCAAGGACGACAGTCAATATTTTTTTATCCATCCGGCTTACCTCTTTGCAACTCCATTGATCCAGTAGAAAGCAAGTGTGAGTTAACTACCTTTTTTCACTTGGTGTACAGAAGCAAACAATACATCATCCCCAACCTTCAAAACTTCACTTGCTTCTGAGTAGATATAATCCTTGAGCCTGATTTCCACTTCACTATCTTTCCCCACAAGCCGAAACATCCATTGCCCCGGAGACGTCCTTTCCTCCTCAAAGACCATGTTGCCACGCAGAACATTACATCCTGTAGCACCCTCAATTCCCTGGGCAAAGAAATGCCCCCCTACCACTTCCGCTCTAACCGCTTCTCCCCTGGAGATACCCATGACCTGTAAGGCTTTTGCACCTGTCCTGAGTCCCAGGGTAAGTCCAACATTGATGGTATCCCAGTGCAAATGCCGGGAAGTGGTGATCAGTCCATGGCTCATACACCAATTCAATGGTGTTTCGGCCAGAGGAAACGCATCATAATGGGGGATATAAATTTTTAGATCCAGAACGGGACTTCCATCAAGAGCGTCCAGCCCTTTGACATAAATCCGGTTCCCTTCAAGTTTAATGATTTCAACAACACAAGACCCCATCGCTGAAGGACGGGCCGGCGACCGAGTGGAGTAAACTCCCTGGCAGGCCGGTTCGCCGGCAAAAGGTATCGTTATCGGCGCCACCTCTTGTTTCTCGTCAATCATTTTCAACCATTCTTCCCGCCGGTGATGGTAATAGATCACATGGATATGGGAAAAGAACTCCATCCCAATGAGAGCATCAGTGAGATCTTCTCTCACATAAATCATGCTTTCTCTATTGTAGTCAAAAGTTCGGCTGCATTTTTTAAAATCGGAAACAACAACACCGACGGGCTGGATGGAAATCGGTTCCTTGGGCACATTGACCATATCTATCAAGCTCCTCTATTTCTGTTTTTTCAACCCAAATTCAATTTTTTTACAGACTATCTTCTGATTTTCATCTTAAAAGCTACTAAAAGCAACCTAACCTGCAGCGCGTTACCCTATAGCCGCATTCATCGCATACATTGCCAAACAAAAACAAACTAACCTTCAGCTTCCCAGCCATTCTGTGGGCCTGTTCACAGCTTATCACCTGTTCCGACTGTTGTTTTTCCAACACCTCTCTTATTCTTCTTCTTTTTTCCAAATATTCAGCAAATAAAGTCTCCAGGCACTGTTTCAGCTCCTTCGACAGGCCCTCCTGAACCTTTTCGATGAAAATTTCAATACCCGGGCGAGCCTTTTTTACTTTAGCTAAAAAATCCCTGCTCTCTTGTCTATCCGCATCGTTTAAAATAAGGATATCTGCCTTTCGTAGCCATTCCGGCTCCTGCCCCCAATCCAGTACAGGTAGTTGAACCATAACGATTTGAACGGCCCAGGGGAAGTCGGTTATACCATCAAAGCCTTCCAGTAAGACTTTTTCATATTTCTTTTCCTCGTCAAAGAAACACATTTGACGTACAACTTTTTGCAGTTTATCCTTGGGACCCTTTAGTTCCAGAAAGGTTTCAGTTGGATCCCAATACTTTTGAATGCCCTTTAACGCCTCTTCATACTCCTCAGGTTGGCATAATTGTAACCGGCCTTTCCCTAAATCACCGTAGGGGCTGGTCTTGACCACTTTAAAATCATCAAAAAACTTCACAAATACAGGCCCAAATTGTTTCTCTTTGATTGCCCCTATATAATTTACCGCTACTGCCAACATATTCATTAACCCACCTTTAATAATGTATTGACTCCTTGTCAAATCTCGTCAAGGATGTGCTAAAGCAGTCATGGATAATCCAGGGAATAGATCCATTCGATACCTCCAAACCCTGATCTTATCCTTCGTTTATGCTCTGGCCCTGTTTTTGGAATTTCCTGATCTGCTGCACAATTTTAAAAGCAATAAGTCCGCCCAGCCCGCCGGACAGGGCAGCTGCACTCAAGCTTAAGACTAAGGGGATCACAGGAAGACGAAAATATATGAGATTTACCATAATAGTACCGGCAATATTGCACAACATCCCCGCCAGAAAGGCACAGGGCAGACAGCAAACCCGGTGTCCGATCAGAAGCAGGCCCAGGTCGGCCAGAATGCCCGGCATGATATAGGTCAGTAAGCTTATTACTCCGTGAGAACCAACTATACCAGTGGCCATTACTAGGATGGCTTGCACAAAGCTTAGCAGGGTCATGGTACCCCGTTTACCGGTAATACCAAACCCCAGGACCAGCCACATCATATAGAAGCCACCTGCCACGGCCCCCGAGGGGATAAAGAGTGGTCCGGCAATAATATGGGCAAGGGGAACAATGATTGGTTTGGTGGCAATCCCCATGGCGGACATCATGGCTATGATGATCAAATCATAGAGAGAAAATTTATTTAGGAACTTTTGCCAGATACTCACGAATTCCCACCCCTTTTTGTGCAGTAAATATTCCCTCTGCTCCATTCTTCGTCTATCAAAAATCATCCGCGATATAGGCTTTGACTTCGCCGGGCTGCATATTAAAACCTGCCTAGTCGAAATGAACCGTGTCAAAATCATCTTTGGTCACGTTTAGGCTGGCTTGGGCGTCGTATTTGTTGTACTAATGATGGACTAAGGGCGATGGGCATTTGCAATGCTGTTGCCGCTTTGTGAACACTGATAAGGTTTGATTATTGGGCCCGATGGTGATGGGCTGCCGATGCCGGCCAAAAAGAGTTAAATAAGACCAGTTTTTGAGTTTCTACCCTTATTGTAGGAGCGTCGGATTAAAATCAACCGAGTTGGTTAGATCGTCAACAATAAAGGCCTTGACCAGGTCTCCCGATAATGCGTTAAAACCTGCCTGGGCGGCATGCACTGTGTCAAAATCAGCTTTGGTTACGTTCAAGCTGGCCTGGACGCCGTTTCTCATATGTACAAAGACCACTGCTTCCAACCCGCTATGCTCCCTAACCGGAATAACCTGAACACCGAAATATTTTATGCCGGAAACGCCGGCATTGACGGTCATGGTTTCAATCCCGCCAGGCGTGGCGCCGGTTTGATAAGCAGCATCTGCAATTGGCGCCACCGTATATAGGGCAGCACCGCCGCCCTGCGTCTTCGTGAATGCAAAACTATCAATAACCTGCCCCGCGGCGTTTTTGGCGGTTAAGCTAAAGGTGTTCCCGTCAATGCTGATGACTTCGTAATTGCTGACATAGGCCAGCTCTTTGGCGATATAGTCATAATTATCACCGGGAGGATTAAATTTGGTTCCGGCATTGCCCATAATATAGACGATCCCATCCTGTGGGTCAGCCTGAACCTGGCCGCCATGCAAGGGCTTAGTGCGCATATATACGTGTTGGTGCCCGACAAAAACCACATCCACCCGGCATTGTTCAAAAAGGGGTACCCAGGTTGCCTGCAAATTAGCCGCATAGCCATCAAAAGCAGCCGGGTAGGGAGGATGATGGAAGACAAGGAATTTCCACTGTTGATTGCTGTTATCGAGATCATTCCTCAGCCAGGTGCTGATCTTGTCATAGTCGGGACTGTTCATGGTGCCCAGGTAATTACTGTCAAGTATGGCAATATGGCAGTTTCCGTAGTCAAAAGAGTAGAAATTTTCCTTGTACCCCTCCGGTCCATTCTGGGGTAGGGCAAAGGAATTCCAGAACAGCGGCTTATTATCATGGTTGCCTGCAGCCGGCATCAGCGGGATTTGCTTAAAAACCGGAGCTGCATTGGCAAAGAACTGTTGCCACTCACTAACGCTGCTGCCATTATTAACCGAATCCCCTCCCAGAAGCCCGAATTTTAGGCCGGGGTTTTCCGCATAGGCACTATTAAGCATTACTCCCCAGTCATTGTAGCCTTGCTGGACATCACCCATATAAAGGAAGGAGAATTGGTTGCCGGCGCCGGCGGTGGTAAAGGTGGCGGGCTCGCTCCAGGCCCCTTCCCTGCCGGCACGATAGACGTAGCTGGTAGCAGGGGTAAGCTCCCGCAGGGTTACTTCAAAGTGCGAGCACCCGGTGTAAAGGTCGCTCTTCACCGCAGTCGCTAACAGGGCGCCGGTAAAACTGCCGCTAAAGCTGCCGGCCGGCAGATACTGGATTTGATCCTGGGTGGTGTCGGTCCCCGTCCTCCAGGCAATGGTCTGGGTAGTCCCGGGATCCCCGGTCCAGGAAAGGGTGATCTGGTCGGGCAGTCCGGGATTAGGATGGCCGGCTGGGTCGCTAACGGTTAAACTGAGGTTGTTGCTGGTAACCTGGCCTATAGTGGCGGTTATATTGACCGTGCCTCTGCCGGTGATGATCAGGGTACTGCCGGCGACCGTGGCCGGACCGGATCTGACTGCCCAGGTGACTTTCTGGCCGGTGATGTCATAGGGAGCCCCATACTGGTCCGTACCGGCCAGGGTGAGTTTAGTAAGAGCGAAGTAGAAGTCTTCATCGTTATAGGTCAGGGACGGGTTGCCGCTCAGAGTGAGGGTGGACAGTACCGGATTTGCTGTAGTCATAGTCTGGGTCACTGAAACAGCACTGTAACCGGCAGCTTTAACTTCAAGCGCGTTCCCGGCGCCGGCCGTACCCGGATGCACAACCCAGAAGAGAATGAACAGCACTGCCGGCATCACAAGACAGGTGAAAATTCTTTTCAACCCGGGCTTAGAACCCAGTCTCAAATGCATTTTTCATCCCTCCACTATTTGATTTATTGAGCGCAAAACAGCTACTTAACCCGCCAATAAGGTACAAACATGGCATGATTGTTAAATTTCGCTGCCGCCCCAATTAACTGGTCGGAAGTTCCCGGATTGCCGGCAATAATAACTTTACCCGGCCATTTGCTGACGATTTCGGCCAGATACTTATCGGTGGCGCTGATTGCCTGCATCGTTTCTTCAGCTGATTCGCCGCAGCGCTGCCCGCTGTCATGAATGCCGTGAAAACGGACCATGAAAAGTTCATAGCCTTTGTCCAGATTAGCCGGGATGGCGTCAAAAAGTTCATCATCAGCGCTGCCGTTGCCGTTTTGATCTGTGCTGGAAACCGGCTGCAGTTCAGTTTCCAGCAACTTCGGGCCGGCTTCCAGAAGCAGCGCCTGTTTTTTTAGCCTATGGGCCTCGGCAAAAATCGAGGGCACCTTCAAGACCTGGTCGCCGGCGGCGGCAATGCCGCTTTCTTCCGCTGTTTTTCCCGTCAGCATGGCGGCCAGGCCTACATTGGTTTCCAGGGGATAAATTCCGACCGCTCTGGTGGCTGAACCGATTTTTTCAAGGAATGGAGCAGCCCCGTTGGCGACAGCACTGGTATATTGATGGTAAGTCAAGCCGTCTAATACAACCATCAGAACCTTATTACCGCTTTCGAGATAATGCTTTGCATCATAGTAGGCGTCCGTAATGCTGGCGGCAGGGGGATGAACGATGACTCCTTTCACCCTTTCCAGGATCGTCCGGGTATCCGGCTGCAAATAATTGATGTAATTATCCCTTACTTCAAAATAGCCTCCGTCATCCACCAGGCGGTAATTTCCTTTTTCATCCATGACCAGTAGGTTTTCCCCGTCATTGACCGCCGTTAATTCGCTTAATTTGAAAACCAGGCGTTTGGTAAAGACTTGTGATTCATATTCTTTGCCATCGTTTTCCACGACAGCTTTCCCCTCCGGATAGGGAAATGCCGTTAGCGGACGGGTTAAAAGCTGCCCCGGAGTAATCTGAACGAGCTGGGAATCCGGGTCGATGACATTGAAAGCGAAATCTCTGCAACTTCCATCTGAGACAACCACTATCTCGTTGAGTAGTTTGGCATTGCTGCTCATGGGATGTTTCAGGTTGACCGCTTCCCAGCCGTTTTTAGCGCTGAAAGCGATGTAGCAATCGTCGATTCCTTCCGCCCTGATGACTGAGGTAAAACCGTCAAGGCCGACTAAACATATTTGCTCGGCTTTGTTCACCGGCCCGGCGGCATTGATCATATCCGCCAGTTTAACGGCTTGATACCGGGTTCCCTGAAAGGTTATCTTCTCCAGCTTTCCCACCCCGCCCGGGTCCTGCAGCGTTAAACTGTTGGCGACATCGCCAACCACTTTCAGGGGTGGAATATAGCGGGGGAAGCGGAAATTGACCCCCTGGGCCATCCCCCCGGCCACCAGTCCCAGTAGGACCAGGCAGATGCCAATAAGCCAATATTTTTTACTCACCACCACTTTTAACCCCTTCCTGTTTTGTCATCCACCACCCGCTTGACAGGACACTCTGCGACGCCCAGCCTCAAGGAGAGTTATGGCAGAACCTCGATGGAGAGCAGTTCGTCCACCATTTTCTTGCCGGACGGGCCCGTGCAGATGAAGGCCGGCGCTCCCTGGTCATTTTGATAGATCAGGCCGCCGTTGCCCAGATCGGTGGTCGCCAGTTCGATGCTTTTACCGTCGGCGCTGGTAAACTTATACCTGTTGCCGCCAGCCAGGCCGATCTGCTTGACAATTTGTGAGAAAGCGATTCCTTCTTTGTCTTCGAAAGTCTGTTTGGGTAGGCAGGTGGTTCCTTCCGCATAGTTAAAAATAGCGGTCCGGCCGTAGATGATCAAGAGTAAACCCTTGATATGCATGCCCTGTGGTAATTGAGGCGCAAGGAATTTGGGCGCTTCCTGGCCGGTCATTTTAATAAAAGCAGACAGGAAGTTGGTTTTGGTCTCGTTTTTTTGCAACCCGTCGCCGGCCTTCATAAAGACCCTAGCCACAGTAGGATCATTGATATCAGCATATTTAGCGATAAGGTCCTGTGTTTTAATCGCTTGATCCACGCTATCGTAATACTGGTAGTCCCCCTGGGGCAGATTCCTGGCCGCCGTATCCAGGAACACCACTTTGTTGGCCGGCTTACGGCTGTCTCCTGTTTCAAAATCCATGCGATTCATGCTTCCGACCCAATACATGGCTCTTTCACCGGGAATGACGACTTGGACAGGCTGCGCGTCATCTTCCAGAGGCTGGCCTTTATTAATATAGGAAAGGATAACCGGACGGTTGACCAGAATATCGTGAGGAACGGCAATGGAATATTTGTCTTTGGCGGAGAAGCGGACGCAGCTGAAGTCTTTCTGGGTTTTCCCGTACTGTTGCAGAAAAGTGTCCAGCAACGGACCGGTAGCATCTACTTTTATCTTTTTGCCGTTGGCCCGCGTGGACTCGGCACGCCTGGTTACCGCCGGTAACTTTTTCAGGTCTCCCAGGGTTATTTCAAAGTCCTGCTCCTGCAGTCCGTGCACAACAATCTTTTCTGAGTCCCACTTGCCCGGTGCGCCGGCAGGCGTTGCCGCCTTCTGGTCACAGGCGGTCATAGTCACTACGAGCAGTAGTATAATCAGCAGCAGCTGCAGCTTCATATAACCAACTTTCATCTAGCAGTTCCCCCCCTCTTGATCTACTGTAATTCCAGGCTCACAAGCCATTTGGTAGAACGCTGCCCATATTCGTCGTTGCAAATAATGATAAGCATGCTGCCGTCCTCACCCTTCTTTGTCTTCAGCGGTTTGCCATAATCAGCATAGGCAATATACACATTATCCGGATGGAGGACCTCTGAGATATCCAGCCCCGATGTGTAGTTGTCGATGCCCCTAGCAATGATTTTTTTGTATTGCTGGGTCAGCGAAGGATCAATGCTGTTCAAAACGGCCAGCATCGGCGTGCAGGTAAAGTCGTTATTGGTATTGCCCTGGCTGGAATGAATCACCATCTTTTTTTTCACGGCCGGCAGTTTCTGCAGGTCGGCAATGGTGAGGCTTCCTAATTTGGTGTCACCGGCCTTAATCGCTACCGTTCCTTCCTTTAGACCTTCTTTGTCGCGGTTTAAAAAGGAAAAAGCGGCAACGAGCAGGACCAGCAGCACAATCCCTGAAACAAGCATTTTTTTGGAATTAGCGCCTTTACCTGGCTCAACACCTTTTTCACCCATCCTGTTGCCTCCTGGCTCATTAATTGATTAGGGCTATCCCCGGCACAGGCATCACCCTGACCGGGGCTTTTCCAGCCGATCTATTAATCCGTCAATACTGCAATGTCGCAGCCGCCGGCGCGATGGATTAGGACTCGTTAACTTTTTTATTTCAATGCGTTCAATATTACTGTAACTGCCTCCGCCCTGGTGGCGTTGCCCTGGGGCTGAACAGTGTTATCAGGATATCCCTTCATCACCCCGTTCTCTGTCGCGGTGGCGACAGCATCCCTGGCCCAGCCGGAAATGCTGCCGCTGTCGTCAAACCGGGCCTCTCCTGTTGCCGGGGCAAGTTTTGCTGCCTTGACAATCATCACGGCCATCTGCTCACGGGTGATCAGGTCGTCAGGCCCGAAGGCGCTTTCGTCGTAACCGCTGACAATACCACATGAGGCAGCGGTAGCGATGTACTCTTTCGCCCAGTGCCCGTTTGTATCGGCAAAGACCTTACCGCTCTGGAGCGCCAGCTTGAACGCTTTTGCCAACACGGTAGCAAATTCTGCCCTGGTGATGGCTGCATCAGCCTTGAAGCTGCCGTCCGGGTAACCGCCGATGGCGCCCAGGGTTACCAATTTTTTGATGTTATTTTCCGCCCAGTGGCCGGCGATGTCGTCCAAAGCATCCGGCTCGTTCAAGGCATCCGGTGGGTTTTGGACAACCGGCGCGCCTGCCGCTTTTTGGGCGGCGAACACAGCGTATTTGGTGAAGTGACTGACGGTAACCGTGATGGTGTTGCCGGAAACACTGCCGCCCAGGTTGACCCACTTGGAGGCGGCCTCATCGTAGTAGTGAACCGATGGAGTCTCTCCCGGGGATAGGGATGCCGGATTGAAGGTAAATGTAAGCGTGACCGGTTTTGCAAATTTGTAAACAGCGTTACCGCCCACGGTGAACTCAAAGACAGAGCCTGGCAACATAAATCCCGAAGGTGGAGACGGGGGGCTGCTCACCTTCTTGATGGCTATGCTCAATCCGGTTGTTCCAGATAGTGCGCCGGCGGGAATGCTGACCATAGCGTCGCTGCCCAGACTGATTGTTCCTCCAACAACTGGATCTATGGTTGCTTCTCCAGTTGTGCTTTTGACCTGCTGTTGTTGTGGAGCAGCAGCCCCGCCACCCCCACCACCAGAATTATTGTTTACCGTCACGACGCAGGAGGCGGTGAAGCCGCCGTCTGCCGTGGTCGCGGTGATCTTGGCTTCGCCTTTGGCAACAGCCTTCACCAGGCCGGTGTTGCTGACCGTGGCCACTGCGGTATTGCTGGAACTCCAGGTCACGCTCTGGTTGGTGGCTTTATCCGGAGTGATGGTCGCCGTCAACTGCTCGCTGCCGCCCAAGCCAATGTTGGCGCTGGTCTTGTTAAGGGCAACACCGGAAACGGGGATGGTGTCCGGCGCTTTACCGCTTAGCACCACATCTATCTGATACACCCATTTGGCTATATTGGGTGCGCTAATTGTGACTGGATCGTTATAGGGCTGGCCGATAACCAACCTGTACTTGTTGGATTTGTCCAGCCTGCTGAAGTCAGGCGCCATGGCCCCTCGCACCCAGTTGTCTGATATGCACATCATCGGGTAGACCTGAATAGCACCATATACAGCCTCGGAAATAGTATCATTCCCATTTGCATCGGTGAAAGATTGGGTATCCGTGTTCCAACATTTCATTATGTTCGGGTAATAAAAGAGGGGCGAGTACAGGAAGGACTTTGTTAAAGTCTTATATGGCACATCTGGAACATCAGTTACATAAAATTTAAATGAATCTACTTTGTTGAAATCGATACCGGCTTTCGACAGGAGATTAGTCAGCGGTACTCCTTTTGCCGCTTCCATACCTGGTGACGGCATACTGTCCATGAAAGAGTAACCCTGTTGTACCGCGCCTGCAAAGTCGTTGTCCGTGAAGACTTTCGCCGTCGTGAAAGTCCCGCCGGAATAGCCAACCCTGAACGTGAGAGAAGTCGCCGGACCGCTGGCATGGAAGGGATCAGCGCCGGCTGTACCTGGTTGCGCAACCCACAGCAGTCCAAACAGCATAAACACCATCAAACAAGTGAGCATCTTTTGCACTTTGACCTTGAATTCCAATCCTCGCAACTTCATTTCTCTTTTCCCTCCAATGTTATCAACTTGATCTACAATAACGGTGTTCTACGCACCCATAATATCAATCTTCCTGTGTAATCCGTTCAATACATTGCCCAGCCGTAAACTTACGACACACAAAGTATGTAGGACGCTGGAACCTGCAGGCGCCGTACTACTGGTTTGTGAGCATCAACTAGTTAATTTAAGGAAGGTATTATTAATCACAACACCTTCCTTAAGACCCGGCGATTGCTTTGACTGCTTTTAATGCTTCGTCAATATCCTTGATGGTATTAAAAAAACCAATACTAAACCTTATCGTACCTGTGTTTTGTGTTCCTATGGTTTTATGGGCTAGATAGGCGCAGTGCAAGCCGCCTCTTGCAGCAATATCATATTTTTCATCCAATTCGCGGCACACCTCATGGCAGTCCTTTTCGTCGATGGTAACAGATATGACACCAATCCTGTGCTCGAAATTTCTGCTCCCATACACCTTGACATTTTTAATTTCACCAAGTCCCTCAAGCATATATCTTGTGAGCTGGTTTTCATGATTTTGGATATTCTTGATACCCGTATCCAGGATGTATTTAATTCCTTCATTTAACCCTGCAATCCCTGGTAAGTTTAATGTCCCACTTTCATACCGGTCAGGTAAAAAATCCGGTTGTTTGAGACTTTCAGAAAAACTTCCCGTACCGCCTTCTCTCAAGGTATCCAGCATCACCCCTTCACGGATATACAACCCTCCCGTACCTTGCGGCCCCAATAAGCCCTTATGTCCCGAAAAAGCGAGCAGGTCGATATTCATAAGCCCCACATCTACAGGATAGTTTCCCGCTGTCTGCGAAGCATCTACCATATAAACAATTTTATGCTCTTTAGCCAGCCGACCCAGGGATTTCAAATCATTGACCGTACCCGTTACATTGGATGCATGGGTAACAATCAAAAGTTTTGTATTTATCTTAATACTCTTTACAATATCTTCAGCGCTGACCTTCCCGCTTTGGTCCGCTTTTACAATGGAAAGCTCCACTCCCAGAGTCTCCAGTTTTTTCAGGGGACGTACCACAGAATTATGCTCCATGCTCGATAAAATCACATGGTCACCCGGAATTAGCAGTCCTTTGACGGCCAGGTTGATGGCTTCAGTCGCATTGGCTGTGAAAACTATCCGCAAAGGGTCCGCGATACCGAACAGCCTGGCGAGATTTTCCCTGCATTGGTGTACTTTCTCAGCAGCCTGCATGGCCATCCTGTGACCGCTTCTCCCGGGGTTGGCCCCGTAATTTTTCATGCATTCGATCATTTTGAGATAAACTGAGTCAGGCTTAGGCCATGATGTAGCTGAATTATCAAGGTATAGCAAAAAAAACACCTCATTATTCACTCGATTGGTATATATATCTTGCTTCCGTTTTCCTGATTTTCTTCTTTGTAAATACCATTGATTGCAATCCTTAATTCTTGTGATACCTGCTTTACCAGCAGCAGCTTGCTCTCCTCGAACCGGAGCGCAAAGCCGCACCCCCCGGTGGAGATGCTGTGTGGAGCGCGGATCATGCCAAAATACTCGCCACCCCGGTTTAGCCGGCTTTTCATTTGATTCACCAGATGCACGGACGAAAAAACTGCCAGAGCGTATTCCATTGCTAAACCTCACCTCAGAATATTTTCGCCTTTTGAACAGGCGAATAATAGTTTTTCACCACCCAAACCAAACCACCACAAAAAGAAAAGTGGGTTCGCTGGTCGCCAGAACAAAAATTACAGCATGGATAAAAAACTAACAGAATCTTATATTTATCACGAGATTACACAACACAACATAAACCATATTCGTTTTTAGCATAAACAAATATAACATTATAAAAAGTTACATAAACAAACATCATTATATTGATAAATACAATGCTTGTCAATATACACAGATGAATATTATTACAACCATAGAACCAAAAAGTGGAACCGCGTAAAACCCCTCAAAAACAGCAGACCATTGACACGTCTGTTTTAAGACATATGTCTTCTTTTGAGTGAAACTACGCACTCAACGTGCCTCGGTCGCTCTGTTTAGAAAACAAATGGACCGGGGGGTAAAAGGGCTGACAGGTATGTTTTTTGTAAATAGCCGTCGCAAAAGGAGGAAAATGAAGGTTTTGGTCGTATCCACCTTTAGGTGCAAATTATTCCACACGTGGACAAGGGGGATAAGAATGGCCGACCACACTACAACAAAGGCACTGAGAATTGCCAGAGTTGTTGAACTTCTCAATAAAAAAAGCCCATACGGGGGCGTAACTTTAAAGGAAATGGCAGATGCCTGTGAAGTAACCCCGAGAAGTATACTCCGCTATCTGGACCAAATCGAAAATAATATGAGAATTCCACTTGTCAGGCCGGAAAAAAACACCTCCAAGAAAGAAGGACTATACCGCCGGGACGCGGGCTATTTACCTTCTATCAGTCCGGAAAAGGCGTTGATCATCTTCTTAAGCCTGCTGCAGCAAAAGGGTTCCGCCCTAGCCGGCCACATCAATGAGCTCAAGGATGCGCTGGTTGGAACACTGTTTAAATACAAGTACACGTCTCAAAGCTTGTCCGTGGAGCAGATGCAGGAGCGGATCCATATTGTTGAGGAGCAACTGGCGGACCCGGCCGGGGTAAGCGAAATACTCGCCAGGCTGTTGCAGGCACTCCGGGACTGCTGCCGGGTAAAGCTTTGGTATTACGTTGCCCACAGCAGGCAGGACACTGAGCGGGTAGTAGAGCCCTACGGCCTGATCTGCAAGAGGCATAACTGGTACCTGGTTGCCCACTGCCTGAAAAGAAATGCCATCCGCGTCTTCCGGGTGGACCAGATTACAGATATTTTCCCCTATACAACTGAGCGGTTTGATTACCCTTCTGATTTTTCACTTAAGGAACACATGACCCGGAGCTGGGGAGTTATAAACGACGGAGAGATTTACAAGGTCAGGCTGAAGTTCAGCCCGAAAGTTGCCCATAGGGTTAAGCGATTGATTTACCACCCATCTCAGACAATTGAGGAAGAACCCGCCGATGGCTCGATAATCCTTTCATTCGAGGCTTGCGGAATCGCTGAGATGAGGACATGGATATTTCAATGGGGCGATGCTGTGGAAGTGCTTGAACCAGGGCGGCTTAGGGAAGATATATGTGAAATGGCCAGAAGAATGCTGAAGTTCTATAAAATCTAAGACATTTACCCGTACAGAAACTGGATGGATGTACTAGTTTTTTGTTAACAGGGCAAATGTCTCAAAGTTATTAAAACCAAATTTTCTTCCGGTTTTTAATTTTAAAAAGGAGAACACTATCTCTTAGGAGGTGCTATAAGTGTTTATTAAAGACGAAATGAACCACTCTAAAATGGGAATGATGCATGTGGCTTTAATGCTTTTAACCGTTCCTTTTATTTTTTACGCAAAGGACATTGCCGATTCACTTCGCGACATTTCCGGTAGAAACCAGAATACTTTCAAAGGCGACCCAAGCTAACCGTATTTTGCAGATTTCGGCCACCGGGTAACAACGCCTGGTTGGCCGTTTTTTTGCCGGATTGGTTTCAGCGGCTTCAGACTGTATTTGAAAAATTGCGTCAAAGGAACCGGCCCTGTAATTTATATAGAAACGTTGCACAAAAGGTGTTATGTTAAAAACAGGAACCGGACCCTATAAGCATGCTTATAAGGTCCGGTTTTCGTATGCATCGATTATATTAATAGATTTTGCCCGTAGTTTAACGGACGATCATTGCGACGTAACTCACAATTAGAAGGGCAACAATGTTGACCACCTTGATCATCGGGTTAATAGCCGGGCCGGCCGTGTCCTTGCAAGGGTCGCCCACCGTGTCGCCGGTGACCGCCGCCGCGTGGGCCGCCGTGCCTTTGCCGCCGAAATTGCCCTCTTCAATATACTTCTTGGCGTTGTCCCAGGCGCCACCTCCGGCTGTAAGCATAATCGCCAGAAACAGGCCGGTGATGATTACGCCCATGAGCATGCCGCCAAGCGCCTGGGCTCCCAGCAATAAGCCGACCAATATAGGCGCAACCACCGGGATTAGGCCGGGGACGATCATTTCTTTAATTGCACGCTTGGTGACGATATCAACGCAGCGACCGTACTGGGGTCGCGCCTTGCCTTCCATCAGCCCCTTGATTTCCCTGAACTGGCGCCGCACCTCTTCGACTACCTCATTAGCCGCTCGCCCGACAGCGCCCATGGCCAGTGCGGAGAAGATGAAGGGCAGCGCGCCGCCGATGAGTAGACCGGCCAGCACCCAGGGATCTTCAATTGAAAAACTAATTTTACCAAGGATGCCGGCTTTCTCCCGCACCTGCGCGATCTCCTGGGTATAAGCAGAAAACAGGACGATGGCCGCGAGGCCGGCAGAGCCGATAGCATACCCCTTGGTTACCGCCTTGGTGGTGTTGCCCACCGCGTCCAGCGGGTCGGTGATATTACGGATTTCAGGCGGCAGTTCGGCCATTTCGGCAATACCGCCGGCGTTGTCGGTGATCGGACCATAGGAGTCAATCGCTACAATAATCCCCGTCATCGAAAGCATTGCAATCGAGGCTATTCCTACTCCGTAGATGCCTCCAATTTCATATGAGACAAGGATGCCGGCAACAATGGCGAGTGCAGGCGAAACGCTGGCCTCCATCGCAATTGACAGGCCGCTGATGATGTTGGTTGCATGGCCGGACTCCGAAGCCTTGGCAATAATCCTGACCGGCCGGAAGCGTGTTGAGGTATAGTAGTCAGTAATATATACGATAGCCATGGTCACCGCAACCCCAACCAGGGCTGCGTAAAAGTACTGCGGTGAGCCGAAAATATACGTGGTAACCGGGTAGAAACCAATCAGCGAAATAATGGCGGAGGCAATCAGCCCTTTATAAAGCGCCGACATAATCTCCTGTCCCTCAGTAAGCCGGACAAAAAAGGTGCCGATAATCGTGGCGATGATGGCAATGGCGCCCAGAATAAGCGGATAAACAATGTACTGCAGCTGTCCGGGGAAGAATAGCTGACCCAGCAACATGGCGCCAATAGCCGTAATGGCATAGGTTTCGAACAAATCGGCTGCCATTCCGGCGCAGTCGCCCACGTTGTCGCCTACGTTGTCGGCAATTACAGCCGGATTGCGAGGGTCGTCTTCCGGGATGCCGGCCTCTACCTTGCCGACCAGGTCGGCGCCGACATCGGCGCTCTTGGTGTAAATACCGCCGCCCAGACGGGCAAACACACTAATCAAACTGCCGCCGAAGCCCAGCCCGACCAGGTAAATCGGATCTTGAAATAATACATATAGGCCGGCGACACCCAGCAGGCCAAGGCTGACACACATCAAGCCGGTAACGGCCCCACCTTTAAATGCAACCAGCAGGGCAAAGGGCATGCCCTTTTTGGCCGCCTCACAGACACGGAGGTTGCTCCGCACCGCCACGTACATACCCACGTAGCCGCAGAGTCCGGAAAAAACAGCCCCGACGATAAAGCCTACGGTTGTAATCCAGCCCAGGCCGAAGTAAAGAAGCACAGCTATAATGATTCCGACCACTGCGATGGTCTTGTACTGCCTGTTCAGGTAGGCCATTGCGCCTTCCTGAATGGCTCCTGAAATCTCAATCATACGCTCGTTTCCGGGCGGAAGCTTTAACACTACGGTAGCCAGATACCCGGCAAACAAGATCCCAATAATTGAGGCGTAAATTGCGTACATGGGGAAAGCCCCAAATGTCAAATTGAACACCACCTTATAAACCTTTTGTTTGAAAATAATTTTATAACATTTTGGACATAAGTGAAACCTTAAATGCTGTTACCACCCCCTAAAAATTTCGAACAGGTCCTTTTTGCCAACCACCTCCCTGCTGCGTTTAACTCAAATCCAAAGAAGGAGACCTTCTTAAAACAAGCAGTTTCAACTCATTCAGTGTAAACAAAGCCGCCTGGTTGATTTATCCTGATCACAAACTCTTCCAGCATGATCGCCTCCACCCATTGTTAAAAAAAAGCACTCTCTAATCTTATAAATCTTTTTTTAGCTTGTCCAGACTCCAATCACCTGGTTTTCCATTCAACGATCTTTATTTTCTTGATTTGTCTTTATAATTCAAGAATAACCATACTTGTTAAAGAGAATACACCAGGCTCTTAAAGAGTGCCGGGTAACTCAGAAAAAATCCTTTACTAATTAAAGTTCCAGGAGTAAAAAGGCAATTAAAAAGCATGGCCATCGAAAAGGCTATGAGCCGGTCAATAAAATAACCCGCACCGGGGAGAAACCCTTTAAAAAAGAGAAAGTACACCTGTTTTATAATAAAAAAACCAGCAGTACAA
>ENA-UOOH01000242-UOOH01000242.1-fermentation-metagenome-genome-assembly--contig:-NODE-242-length-66948-cov-17.465639_pt1 | contig 66948 bp, 57 predicted proteins | sample MGYA00245778_ERZ724025 | MGnify/ENA primary metagenome ERZ724025 (study PRJEB28704, sample SAMN03018313) | fermentation metagenome | biome: anthropogenic terrestrial biome; feature: soil; material... | reverse complement strand
ATGATTTTAAAGTCGTTGATTATAAGGATATTAACTTATTACGCAGAATACATTTAAGATAGATAAAACAGGAGAAAATTTTATGAGAAAGGTTTTTACATTTATCGAATTGCTGGTGGTCATTGCGATCATTGCGATTCTCGCCGCCATGCTGCTGCCGGCGCTGAATACCGCAAGGAGCAAGGCGGTATCCATGAAATGCGTGTCGAACATCCGGGAAACCGGGCGCGTGCTTATGAATTACAGCATGGATTACAACGATTATCTGCTGGCCGGTTACGACAACGTGAATTTCAATTACCTGTATTGGAGCAGTATCCTGATGAAAGCGGATTACGGCGGCTTCAACGGCGTGGTCTGGAGCGGTTTGAAGCGCTCCATTTTTCACTGTCCGGGTGAAGAAGACCATTTATGGACGGACACCACGACCACGCCCCCCAAGTCGATTGCCGGTTCCTTCGTCGATTACGCGCTGAACCGCAATACCCGCGGCTATATTGACTCCGCCGCCCAGACCTGGCGCAAGACCTCCGCCCTGAAAAAGCCGTCCTCGCGCGCCATGCTGATCGACAGCGATAATATCGTCTTCCGCCAGCAGAATGTCCGGCCGCTGCCGGATGTGGACGCCACGCGTCACCGCGGAATGTTGAACGCAACATTCGAGGACGGCCATGTTGCGACCCTGTCGGAACTTGAGTTGCCGATCATGACCTGGTTCGCCCAGATCGGACAGTTTTGCGAGCAGGGAACCGGGACCGCCGAAGTGCGGTATCCTTATTGATATAAAGCGGGGAAAGCATGAAAAAAGGACTGATTGCGCTGATGACCGGAATACTGACTGCTGGAGCCGCCGGAGCGCCGTTCGATGAAAACGAGTGGTTCAAAACCGATATCGACCTGAGGACTCCCGAAGTAAAACAGGCGGAGGAACAATGGCTCAAACCGCCCGCTACGGCATATCCGTTTCCCGAAACCGCCATAAAAACCATGAACGGTATTCCGTGGCCGCATATTGACGGGAAACCGCTGCAGTTGTTTTCGCGGGCGATCATGAACTATCAGTTCAACGGCAATCCGGTCGAGCGGATGCTGCGTGAACACGGCGTCAAGGTTTTCATGCTGGACGTGGATTGCGCGCAGTTGCAGCCGCCGCCCGGCAAAGGGTTCACGATGGTCGATACGACCTTTGAAAAATTTATGAAATCGGCGGAATCGCTGGTCAAAACGGTTCCCGATGCGAAAATCATCGTCCGGCTTTGGCTGACCAACGTGCCGCCGGATTATGTGGAGCGTTTCCCGGAGGCCGTCATGACCGGCGAAGACGGCAAAACCGACTGGGGGCGGAGCTATGGCGGAAATGGTCATACCAGACGAACAAATTTTCTGGATGAATGGCGTTTGTACGTCGGGGAATTCCTGGCGAAATTCATCGAAAAGATTGGAGAATCCCCCTATGCGCCGCAGGTGGCCGGATTCTATCTGGCGGCGATGAACAGCGGGGAATGGTGGTACTTCAAGGGCGCGGGGGATGTCGGCTGGGATTACAGTCCCGGACGCAAGGAATTGTTCCGGCGCTATCTGGCGTTGAAATACGGTGAAAACCATGTCGAAATTCTCAAGAAACGCTGGCAATTGGATTCGGCGGAGGCTGTTTACAAACTGCCGTCGCTGGCCGAGCGCGGACAGTATCCGATTGAGCCGGGAAGCAAGGTCAGCGAATATAATCAGGTCCTGAATTTGCCGATCACATCGGCGGCATCGTATTTCGCCCGGATCATCAAGGCGAAAACCAATGGAAAGGCGTTGGCCGGGATGGAAATCCACGCTTATTTGAATATCTTTAAAAATAACGGCACCATATTCCTGAACCATCTGCTGAGAACGCCCGAAATCGATTTCCTGGGCGGCCCGCCGTCGTATGACGAACGGCACGCGGGAAATTACGCGGTCGAACGCGTCGCGCTGAATTCGCTTCAGCGGCACGGCAAATTCTGGTTTTCGGAAGAGGATATCCGCACGCACGCGGCTTATGGCATGGTCAGCGGCGCGATGGGGCAGCCGCCGTTGACCCGGGAGGGAACCCGGAACGTCATTCGCCGCCAGTTCCTCGCGGCTATGCTGAAGGGATATCCCTCATATCTGATGGATTTCAACACCAACTGGTTCCGGGATGCGGACATCGCCCGGACGGTTCAGGAGTGCAACCGTATCTTTGAGGTACTGACGGCGCACGGCAAGCTGAACCGGAAATCCCGGATTGCCTTGGTCAGCGATCAGGAAAGCCAGTTGTACGGCAATTATTTCGCCAATCCCACGCTGAACCGGCAAAACGCCTTGAACCGCAGCGGCCTTGATTATGATTTCTATGAGTTGGAAGATTTTCTGGCGCCCGGCGTCGCCGATCAATACCGGCTGATCTTTTTCCTGAACCTGCGGGCGCTGGGGCAGGCGGAACGGCAGGGCATCGACGCGCTGAAAAGCGGCAACCGGACACTGGTGTTTCTGCACGATCCGGGAGCGGTTGACCTGAACGGGCAGGGCGTTGACGATCCCGCCTTGATGAGCAAATTAACCGGAATCCAATTGACCGCCGCGGCGGATTTCCTGAAAGGACCGGTGAATTGGGACGGCGGCGGCTTGCAGAAGCTGGCGCCGACGGCGAAAGAGATTCCGATGACGGAGGATTCAGGGACCGGCGAAACCAAACTCTGGCGGCAGGTATCGCTGTCCGACGCGGCGGTCGGGTATAAGACCGGCAACGTTTTGAGCCGTTTTTATGGCGACGACCCCGCCGCGGTCATCCTGGCCCGCAATAACGACGGGAAAGCCGTCACGCTGTTCAAAAAATACCCGGCCTGGACCGCGGTGTTCAATACCTCCTGCTTACTGCCGGTCGAACTGACCCGGATGCTGGCTGAATACGCGGGCGTTCCGGCCGCCGACAACCGCCCGGATGTGGTGTTTGTTTCCGGGGACGCGGTCGGAATTCATGCCGTCAGCGACGGCATCCGAACCGTCACGATGCCGAACCCGGGCCCGGTCGTGGAGGTGTTCACCCGAAAGATGGTATCGGCGAAGCAGACATTCGACTATGAGTTCAAATTCGGAGAAACCCGGCTGTTCGTGACCGGTGACCTGCTGACTGAACTGCAAAAACTGGAATCGGCGGAACAGGTCGCCCTTGAGCGTTTTAAACAGGGTAATCCGGCGCCGGACACCGCGGGCGGATTTTATCACTGGCAGCGCATCAAGCGCCCTGAGGAATTTTTCGAACAACGCAAGATCCCGCATGCCGACCGTTATGGTGACTTCCCGTTGCTGGTGAGCATCCCGCAGGCGTATCTGGTGGCGGATTCCTCGATTGGCAATCCGGCGGAGCTCCGGGAAATCGTCCGGGCTTTGCGCGAAGGCGCAGAACCGGAACGCAGCCGGAATTCGGCGACGTTCAACCGCCTGAACGAATCCTATCGCCTGCCACGGCAGTGGGAAGCGATGGCGACGGATCAGGCGTTCATTCACCTGCAGGAAATGGGGATCGGCAAGGGGCAGACTGCTTTTGTTGCTTTTTATCTGGTGCATCCGGAGAATAAAAAAGTCCATATTCTGTTTTCGCATACCGGTCCGGCCGAATTGTGGGTTAACAACCGACAATTGGAACTGCCAGAGGAGGGGGGCGAAACGGTATTGAATGGCACTGTTTCGCTGGTGGTGATGAAATTGGCGAATCCGAGCGGCGAGGAAGGTTTCAGCATCAAGTTTTACGAACCGGGCACCGCGGGCGCACGAGGGACCACCCTGCCGAACAACCGTGCCGCCAAAGACCTGAAAATCCGCCTGGCGCCTCCGGGCTATACCATGGAAAAACAGGTGTCGGTGATCGAATTACCGGAACACTGGTCGGGCAATATCGCGTTTACGGATGGCGTCGGCGAAATGAAGAAAACCGGTTCGGCGGTGAACCAAACAAAGATCGATATTGACCCGGACGCCCGGTACAAGCTGAGCGCGTCGGTTCGCGGCAAAGGGGACGGCAATTGGTTTATCGGCTTTGTCCAGTATGACGCCGCCGGACGGATGATCGGAACGAACGAGGTTCACTTTCTGCCGGATACCGACACCGAACTGGCAAAGCCCTGTTCGGAAAATGATCTGGTCGTGTATTTGAAAAATGCCGAAAAATGGCAGAAAATGCCGAACGGCTGCATCGCGTTCGAAACGGACCCCGCTCTGAAAGACCTGCCGAACCGCAACCTCAGCCGGAACGGCATTACAGACATTGTGCGGGATGGCGATTGCTGGGCGGTCACTCTGGCGGCTCCGGCGGGCAAAGCGTATCCGGCTGGAACCCCAGTGCGCCAGCATCGGGCATGGACCCAGCAGAATTTTGTTCAGAGCGCGAAGATTCCGATCGACTGGAAGGACTTTTCCGGCGAGTGCGAAGGTTTTTCATCCGAGGCTCCGCAAAACAAGAAATGGTGGCCGGGGGCGAAAACATTTTCCGTCATTCTGCTGCCGAATCTGAAAGAAGGCGACCGGATTCAGTTTAAAGACATCCGGCTGGAAAAAGAAGTCTGGCGGGGAAAACAGTAACGGTTATAACTGTTCATCCATGTCGGGGGCGTTGTTTTCGGCGGCGCGCTTTCGGCGGCGGATAATGAAAAAGGCCAATGCTCCCGACAGGATGGCGCCGATAATGATGATCAATACCGATACGCCGCATTTATGCAGGATTTGTTCAACCGCCTGTCCGAAATAGTATCCGCCGGCGGTAAACGAAAGCGACCAGACCAAAGCCCCGGTCAAGTTCAACGCCAGAAAACGCCCGTGCCGGACATGGCTCAACCCCAGAATGATCGGCGTGACATTGCGGATGCCGTAGACGAACCGGAAGCCCAGAATCAGGAGCAGGTCGTATTTCCGCAACAGCCGGGCAACCCGTTTTTTCTTCCGTTCCAACCGCGGAAAGCGCGCAAAAATGGCGTTCCCTTTGTATTTACCGATACTGAACATCAATTGATCGCTCAGGCTGCTGCCGACAAACGCGCACAGCACAATACCGCCGAACGACATCTGCCCGCTGGCCGATAAAATCCCGGCGAGAATGACAATCGTTTCCCCTTCCAGAAACGTCCCCAGCAGGATGATCCAGTAACCATAATCCTGCAGCAGTTCCTGCCAGTCTACATTGTACAAAAAATCAATCACAAATCGGACTCCTGCCCGCTCGTTTCGCTGATGAATATTGAAGAACTCGGGGGGCTTTCCTGATTTTATTTCATATGCTTGAGTTCAATATAATGGTATTCCATCTGAATTCAACAACTTTTGAAAATATACAACCCCCGGCGGAGAAAACCGGACGGGGGCTTTGGCGTTCAGCCAAAAACGGCCTCACGAGTCGAGGCTGGTCCACTTGCGGTCGCCGCCGGCGCTTTTGACGATGGCTTCGACAAAGGCTACGCCGCGGAAACCGTCGGCGGCATTCGGGAAGTCCGGCACGAATTTTCTATCGCCGTCCACATGTGCCCAGACCGCTTCGGCAAACCGGGTATAAACGTTGGCAAATGCTTCCAGAAAGCCTTCCGGATAACCGGCAGGAGTACGCGAGGTGGCCGCAGGCACGGTTTCCTGATGGCGGCAGAATACCTGCAACGGCTGTCCGTCCCGTTTGACGGTCAGGGAATCGGGAGAGGCCAGGCGCCACTCAAGGGTTCCGAGTGTACCGTCGATACGGAGAAACAGATCGTTTTCCCGTCGTACACCGGTCAGGACGCCGCGCGCGCCGTTGGCGAATCGCGTCAGTATATTGTCGCCGGGGGACAGGATGCGCGATTCCGCAGCAAGCAGATCGGCGCAGACTTCGGTGATTGGATGCCCGGTCACGTATTCGACAAGGTTCTCGGCGGCGCCGTCAAGCCGTCCCTGCGGGTATTCGACCGTGACGCTGGTGATTTCGCCGATTTCACCGTCTTGAATCATGGCGCGCGCCTGGCGGAGCATCGAATAACCGTTGTAATTGCAGGCGAGGGCGAAAATCAGACCGCTCTCGCGGACTTGATCCGCCAGCGCCCGGGCATCTTCCAGCGAAAGCGCCATCGGTTTTTCGCAAATCACGTGGAAGCCGGATTTCAAGGCTTTGGTCGCGATATCGTAATGAATGGCGTCGGGCGCCACGATGGTGATACAGTCGATCCGTTCCTCCGGCGGAAGTTCGTTTTCGAACTCCATCATTTCGTCGTAGCTCCGGTAACAGCGGTATTCCGGCAGAAAGAGTTCGGAGCCTTGCGCCAGGGTTTTGTCCCGGTCGCGACTGAACGCCCCGCCGATCAAATCGATTTTACCGTCGAGCCGGGCTGCCGCGCGGTGCACGGCCCCGATGACCGAACCCGGACCACCGCCCGCCATTCCCATCTTGATCTTACGTTTCATAGAACCTCCATAATTTTATTCTTTTCACCTTTCAGTTTAAAATAACACAGGATTTCCAAATACGCAAGCCCGCAGTACGGGAAAAAACGCCTTTCGATCAGTGTTCTCCGCGCCCGCATCCCCAGGCGAAAAGGGCGATCAACAGCAGAACCGCTGCCAGAACCGACCATTTCAGCCCGGATGATGAAAGGCTGGTCTGCTCGGCATTGGCCTTGGCTGCCTCGATTTTGAAGCCTTTGACTGGAGCGGATGTGCCTTGTTCGGGGGCGCTTTCGGTTTGCTGGGCTTTGGGTTGGGCGGATGCGCCGGGATTTTCCCTGGACTTCCGGGGATTGTTTCCGAACGATTCCCCCAGTTGCCGCTGCAGTTCCCGCCGTTCGCGGACCTGATCGCCCAGTGTACGCGCGGCGGCTTTTTCCACGGCCACCTGAAATTTCATCTGCATTTCCGGCGACAACACGCCGGGCATTGAAATCAGATCCACCACCACCTGGTTCAGCAGGGGATTGTTACAGGTATGGTCGCAGCACGCCATCCCCTGACGGATCACACTTTGAGCATAACCGGCGGCCAGCGACTGCCGGGTGGCGAGGTCGGCCTGCCAGTAATCCTTGCGCACTGCTTCCAGCATCCGCCCGGTCATGGACTGGTAGGCCCATTCGTTGTTGGCGGCGAAGAATTCTTTCATATTCAGGTCATAGCGGTCTTCAACGTAAATTTCGTAGAGGTTCCGCCAGTCCGTGGCGGAGAGATTGTCCGGCGTGACCGCCTGCCAGCCCCAGACGTTGTCGGTCATGCGGGCAAGGGTTTTGGCGCCGGAGTATTGTTCCTTCATCATGGCCTCGATCCACTCGCGGTTGTACAGGCGGGAATCGAGTTCCGCCCCCATGAAGCTTTTCAGCGACGTGATTTTCTCCGCGGAACGGCGGCGCTGGTCCACAATGTATTCCTCCGGGGCTTTGCCGGTACTTTTGCGGACGGCCAGAGACAGGCCGCCGAAATACTGGAACATGTCGTCGATATCCGTCACTCCGTAGACATTGCTGGAACGCGAATGGAACATCGCCTCCACCTGCGTCAAACCGGAGTCGAGAGCCGCCCGGGCTTCGCCGATTTCGCCGTCGGCGTTGACCGAATAGCCCATGCTTTTCAGGTAAACCGCCGCGAGTTCGCGGTCATCCGTCCAGACGCCGGAGGACCCCGCCAGCTTGTTCAGCCGGGTGCCGTAGGTAGAGGGGGCCGGGAAGAAGACCCGGCGTTCGCTTAAATCGGCGGCCTCGGCAGCGGAGTGTCCCTGGCGGCGGAGTTCGGCGGCGTTTGCCTCGGTATTGCGGCGGATGAAGTTTTCCGCGTCGGTCAGGCGCGACGCCTGGCGCTGCGCCCGGTCGAGCAGTTGGATCAGGTCGCCGAACTGGTCCCGGTACGCGCCCGAGGTCGTAATCAATACATCGATGCGGGGACGGTTCAGCAACGCGCCGGGAACCGCGATCACGCCGTTTACGCGGTCGTCGGCATCGTATTGCAGGCGCATTCCCATCAGGGCGAGCGCCATCGCTTCGTTGACACCGTCGGTGCGGGTGGTTTCCCCGGCCCAGAGGATCAGCGCTACCTTGGAGGGATAGCGGTTGTTTTTTTCGAGTTCGCGGTTCAGAAGTTCCTGAGCCAGTTTCACGCCTTTTTCCATCGCTTCGCGGGTGGGGATTTTAGCGGGGTCGAATGAATAAAAATTGCGCCCGACCGGCAGGGAGTCCGGGTTGCGCAACGGATCGCCGGACGGCCCCGGTTCGATGAAACGCCCCGAAAAGGCGCGCAGGAGCGCGGTCATCTCATCCGTTCCGGCGTTGGCCAGATGCGGTCCGGCGGCGGCGCGGTCCGGCTCCGGAATTTGTTCCAGCATGGCGGCGATTTCGTCGCCGGAGGGCGATTCGCCAAATGAATGCAGGCCGAACGGGGCAGGGGCCTTGCGAGCGTCGGCGTAATGTTCGAGTTTATGCCGCCAGCCGGGCGTTTTGCGGTCCAACCCGAGTCGTTCGGCGAGCCCGTGCTCCTCCACATAACGGAACAGGGCGCTTTCGCGTTGTTCCCGGACGGCGGGATCGGCGGTCTGAAAATCGACGACTTTCTGGCGGAGCCCCAGCAGAACCTGGTCTTCCGCCGGGATTTTCAGGAACGGTGCCAGATGGTCGATCATGACGGCGGAAGCACGGCGTTTGGCGATGATGCCTTCGCCGATGCCGTCGGAAATATACGGATAGATTTCGGGAATGTCTCCGCGTACGATCAACGGGGCGCATTCGGCGCTCATCCCGAGCTGTTTGCCGGGGAGCCATTCGCTTGAGCCGTGCCGTCCGAGGTGAACCATCGCGTCCGCGTTAAACTCATGGCGGAGCCAGAGATACACGGCCAGATATTGATGCGGCGGCGCCAGCGTCGCCGAATGGACCAGTTTGTGCGGATCGTCCAGCCAGCCGCGCATCGGTTCCGGCAGGATGACGAGATTGCCGCGGCGGAGCATCGGCAGGATAAAGTCGTTGCCGACGGACATGATGGTGGATTTGCCGGGAGGGCCCCATTCGTCCATGACGCTCCGGCGGAAACTTTCCGGGAGCTCGGCAAACCATTTCAGGTATTGATCGAAGGGAAGGCGGACGGCGTCCGCTTTTTCCAGAAAGGCGTCCAGCTCGCCCGGCGCCCAGGAACCGACGTTGCGGGCGTTCTGCAGAATCAGCGTGGTCATGGCGGTTTCGTCAAGCACCTCCAGCCCGCCGGTTGCGTATTGTTCGCGGGCGAGCGCCCGGGTGATGTTGCAGATACTGCGCGGCACGTTCAGGTAGCTTGCGCCGATGGTCTGTTTGCCGCCGGAACCGTTGTAGACGAAAATGGCGATCTTCTTTTCGGAATTGTTTTTCCGGCGAAGCCCGATCCATTTCTTAAGCCGCCGGGCGGTAATATCGATCTGCGCCGGGAACGGTTCGCCGATCTGAACCGTCTTGCCGGACGCGTCGCTCCGGCTCCGGGCGCCGAACAGCAGGGACGGTTCGATCATCCCCGAAATCTCCGGCGCGATAAAGCCGAACGCCACCGAAAAATCATTCATCCCGCGCACCGATGCTTCCCATTCCGGGGTGGTCTGGCGGTAGAGCCGGAGCGCGTTGAACACCGGCATGTCCAGTTTTTTCAAGGCCAGCCGGAGCGGCTCGCCCAGCCCGGATTTGAATTTGAACGACAGCGCCAGCAGCGCGTCCACCGTCTGCCTGCCGTCGGCATCCAGCAGGAGCTCGTTGATCACCCGGACTTCGTCGCCGTAAACGACGGCCACATTCACGCCCTGCCGTTCGAAGCCGTCGGTCAGATGGCGGAACAGCTCCATTTCGCTTTTGTTGATGCTTGCCGAATGGACGGCGAACGCCACCAAACCGTTTCCCGGACGGTAAAAACCGTTCTTCACTCCCCATTCACGGTAAGCCGAGATGGAGGGAAACACCTGTCCGCCCGCGGCCGGATGGGTGACGCCGAGATCGGGCAGGGTGACAGGCGGTTCAAACGCAACGGACGGGTCCAGTTCGCGGTTGACGATCCAGTAAATCATGTTCTTGAAATTTTGCGGGCGGCGGTTGGCACGGTAGGCCTTGACCTCCGGCGGTTCCAGCGCCGGGATGTTCTTCGGCAGGCGGCGGGCGGAAAAGGCGTAAAGTTTCGTCCGGGAAAAATCGATTTTGTCCGAAACCAGCTCGCGCAATTCGATGACCAGTGAGTTGATGATCAGGATATCGGCCTGCCGAGCGCGCTCGGTGATCTTGTCCATCGAATCGACCGGCGTACAGTAATATTCAAAGGTTATATGGTCCGGCAACTGTAAATCGGCAAAGGCTTCCGCCGCCAGGTCGGTATCGTTGCCGCCGCCGAGGAAAACCACACGGGAACGTTCCGCCGCGGGCAGGGCTGACAGCAGAAAACAGCAGAGCAGAACCCAAATGCCCGGCAAATAACGCATGGTCATTCCTCCGGTACGTAAATCATGGAACCGTCTTCCAGTTGATAGGCGGTTCCGAGGCGGACTCCTTTGCCGGCGGCTTCTTCGCGGGTCATGCGCATCGCCTGAATTTTGCGGCCTTTTTTCTCGATGATGACCATTTCGCCGTTCTCGTTCTTCTTGACGATGGTCATGGAGGAATCGCGGGAAAACAGTTCTTTCGCGTCAAACGTGGTCATCAGCGCCAGCAGCAGCGCCGCGATGAAAATGACCGCCGTGTCGAATAGATTGGCCACGCCGTTCATCGGGTCGCCCGCGTCGGCGCTCTCGGAAATTTTACGGTAATCACGCATGAATTTCATGATACATCTGCTCCGTCAGGAATTCCATGTTCCGGATGTCGTTTTCGACGAAACGGTAACGAATCGTGTAGATCAGAAACGAAAGGCAACTGACCAGCAGCCCCACCACCGTCGTCGTATAAGCCACCACCAGTTCCGCGGTCATGACGGACACGTCGCCTTGTCCGAGGCTCGCCAGCGCGGTCCCCATCGGGACCAGCGTGCCGATCAAGCCCAGCGCGGGGCCGATCCGGGTGACGATGCGGAATTTATCCAGGAAAGCCTGCCGGCGATGAATACTCTCGCGCAGGAAGTTCTGGATTTCATGCTCGGGGGCGTGGCGGCTCAACATTTCCGCCAGGGTTTTACGGTACGCTTCGACCGGCGCGCTGAACTCCGTATTCCGAAGCCGCCGCCGCCGGACCCAGTCGGCCAGCAGCTTGCCGCATTCGAAGAAAATCCACGCCGACAACCCGGTCAACAGCAACAACACCGGGTAAAGCACACAGCTTGAAAGCACAAATAAAAAAGTCTTGATTCCGGCAAACATATCCATATCCGTCTAACGTCCTTTGCGTTTAAAAGTTTCCAGCAGAAATCCCGCCGCCGCCACGACAGCCGCCAGCAGGCAGACGGCGGCGATCTGCCACGTCAGCCTTGCCGTGCTCTCGGCAGCGCATGCCGTGGCATATAATTTCCCCACATCCTGAAGCTGGGGAGCCACCAGCAAAATGAGAATAAAGTACAGGGCGATAAAAATCATCATCTTACCCGTGAACCAAAGCGGCTGGAAGGAAAAAAGCCGTCCGATTCCCAACAGCCCGACCAGGAATAATATATTGAACAACAGGAAAAACGCGGGTACGGCGACCGGCAGCCACGCGGCGTATTCCGGAAGCAGCATCCGGGCGAACGCGCAGACCAGAAAAACAGCCGAGGCGCAAACCGGACAGGGCACCGCCAACAGCAGCCAGCCGTTTGAATCGGCTTTGTCCGGCGTTTCGCCGGGGCGATGGCAAAGCAGGCGGATACCCCAGACCAGCAAACCACCGCAAAGCAGAAGGTGCAGGGCGGTCCCCGTCTGCAGAAAACTGCTGGAATTCCCGGCGAACCCGAATAAATCGAATCTGGACAACAGCGCGAAGGCCAGAACGAACAGGAGCAGGTAAGCCCCCCAGGTGGCCGCCAGAAAGACCGTCCGTTTCACCGTGGAACGGTATATGGAAAAGAAATAATATTCCCCCACCGCGGTTTTAAAGGCAAAAACGCTTAGCGCCATTGCCAGCCCGGCGGCGATGCTGAGGGATTCCGCTAAATGCATATCCGAATTTCCTTATTACGTTTTTATGAAAAATAATAATATAATACCGGAAAAATATTTGACAACCGCAATATGGAATTTTCCCGGCAAATATAGTTTCAGGATGGCCGCCGGGAATTTGCATTTTGCGGTCGGCGCATTATGTTATAGCAGATTTGGAGATAATTTAGAATGCGCATATTGAGATCCCTGGGAATTGCCGCGATGCTCCTGCTCCTTGCCGGATGCGGCGGGACCATTCATTTAAAAGAAGTCGGACGGAGCGGGCGCGAAGACAGTTTCGTCAAGGCCGCCAAAAATTTTGACGGTCTCTCCGATTTGTCGCTGAGCTACCTGAACGCCAATCTCCTGACCGGGGAATTCCGCAGTAACCCGGATACGGTCATCCGGGGACTGCACCAGCGTTTTTTAGCTTATCAGGAACGTGAAGTCCTGGAAATGCTGGCCGACATCTGTCATTATCTGGGCCGGAAAACGTCCGACGACGCCAAGGCGATCCGTTATTACACCTCGTGCGCGCTCTATTCCTACCACTATCTGTTCGGCGAAAACCTTTACCCGGCGCGCGGCACATTCAGCAGCTCCGGCGAATTATTCTGCATCCGTTATTACAATGCCTCGGTCACTCATATTTTTGAATTTCTGTCCGACCGGGGGATGCTCTGGCTGGAATCGTTCATGCTGCCGACGGTGATCGACGACAGCCCGGTTCATTTCGAAGTGCCGCTCTATGATCTGTCGTTTCCCCGCGATTATTACGATAAATTCACGGCGGCAAGCAATTACAGGGTCAGCGGAGCTTTGACTTACAGCGGCCGTTTCGGCATCGGCGTGCCGATGGTCGGAGAACTGAAGTCCGGGCCGGACGTTAAGAATGATTTCCTGTCGGACGGCATGCCGACACCGCTGACGATCTTCCTGCGTTTCAAATTTCAGGATAAGCGTGTTTCGGCCACCTTTGAATTTTATGACACGTTTAAAACCGAAACCGTCCAGGTAAACGGCAAGGATATCCCGCTGGAGCTGGATTTCACGACTCCGTTGGCGTTTATGCTCAAAACGCCGGAGGTGCTGCCGGGGATTTTCGCCATGCTCAACCCGGACAAGACGTCCCGGTACAACGGCATTTATATGTTGACGCCTTATTCGAAAGACCGTATTCCGGTTGTTTTCGTCCACGGCCTGATGTCCAATCCGCGTACCTGGGCGCAATTGCTCAATACGTTGCTCAGCACCGAGGCCATCCGCCAGAATTACCAGTTCATGATGTTCGGCTATTCGACCGGCAACCCGATTATTTATTCCGCGAAACAATTGAGAACGGAGTTGACCGGGTTCCATCAAAAGTTCAATCCCGGATCGGACAACCCGAATTTCAACCGGATGGTGGTGATCGGCCACAGCATGGGCGGATTGCTGACGAAAACATTGATTCAGGACAGCGGCGACTATCTGGCCGAACAGTTGCTCGACGACAAAAAGCGGAAAATATGGGATAACCTGACGGAAGAACAGCGGGCCTATTTCCAAAGCATGGCATACTTCAAAGCGCTGCCGTTTGTGCGGCGGGTCGTCTTTATGGCGGTACCGCACCAAGGTTCGGACCTGGCGACCAAATCGTTTGCCGGTTTTTTCGCTTCGCTGATCTCGCTGCCGAAAGACCTGATCAATGAAATCCATGCGATTTCCAAGTCTGCCTTGATCGATGCGGGACTGGTCAAGGAGGATGGACGGGTCCTCATCGTCACCGGCATCGGCAACCTGAACCCGAAAGATCCCTCGTTGAAAGCCTTGAATGCGTTGCCGTTCAAGGACGATGTCATTTTTCACTCCGTCATCGGCAACCGGAAAAAAGCCGATACGCCGGGCGGCGACGACGGCGTGGTATCGTACCTGAGCTCGCACCTCGATGGCGCCAAGAGCGAACTGGTGGTGAAATCCGGCCACAGTGTCCAGAGTACCGCCGCCGCCATTGACGAGATCCGGCGGATTCTGCTGCTGCACCTGTACGAAAACGGATTGCTGCAGGGATACGGGTTCCAGCGCAAAGATTTGAAGGAAAAAAGTGGGCGAAATTAAAAAAGTATTGAAACTCCTGCTTCGGGGGCTTGGCTGGCTGTTTTATGCCGGAATGACGCTATGGTGTTTCGGCGCGGCCTGGTATTCGAATTTGCCGTGGCACTGGCTGCGGGTGACGTGCGCGGTGGTGGTGGTGGGGCTTTTGATCTGCGGCGTTCTGCTCCGGAAACGGAAGGGGCTGTGGGGGGCGGCGGGCATCATGGCGGCGGTCGCCGTATGGTTTATGCTGATTCCGGCGACAAACGACCGACCGTGGCTGCCGTCATTCGCCCGCAATCCTTATGCGGTATTCAGCCCGGACGGTTCGGAAGTGACCATTCACGACATCCGCGATTTTGACTACCGTGCGGAACATGACTTCACTGTCCGTTACATCACCGGAACCTGCAAACTGGACGAACTGCGAAGCATGGATTACATTCAGGTCCATTGGGACGGCATGGAGGCGATCGCGCACTCCATGCTTTCGTTCGGGTTTGCGGACGGGCGCCATCTGACCGTGTCGGTGGAAACCCGGCTGGCGGAGGGCGATGTACAGGGCGCGTTGCCCGGACTGTACAAATGTTTCGGGCTGTTGATGATTCTGGGGACGGAACGCGACCTGCTGGGGCTGCGGACCAACTACCGTCACGAACAGGTGTATCTTTACCCGACCGGATGCAACCGCGAACAGGTGCGGACGGTTTTTCTGGACATCCTGCGGCGGGTTAACGAATTGCGGGAGGAGCCTCAATTCTATAACACCATCCGGCATAATTGTTTCACCTCCCTGATTCCGAGCCTGAAGCTGATCATGCCGCAGATGCGCCGGGATATTTCCATGCTTTTCAACGGGCTCACCGACAAACGGATTTACGAATACGAACTGGCAAAGGGAAAGTTCCACGACGGCTCGTATCAGGACTTCCGCCAGCTGCATTACGTCAATCCGAAGGTGGACCGTTTGCCCGAACTGCCGACGGCAAATGAGTACTCCGGATTGATCCGGCGTCCGCCCGGAAAATGAAATCCGCTTCCCGGTACGGTTAAAACCGAAGTTTTTCAGCGGGAGCCTATTGACAAACCGCTGATCTGCATCCATATTATGATGAAAGAAGATTCTGTCTATTAGGAAAACGCAAACGGAACCAGCGGTGGATGGTTCCCGGAAAGGGGGGTCCTGAAATGGCCATGAATGATCATCAGACGATTCAACCGGGTGAATGGATCTGGCGGGAACGCTTTCTGAGCAACAGCGATTGTTTCATGTTTGCCCGGAAAACATTCACACTGGATGCGGTTCCCGGTGAGGCGAATCTGTGGATCGCCGCCAACTCCGTCTATCAGTTGTTCATCAACGGCAAGCTGATCGGGTTCGGGCCGGGCTACAAGGGCACGGAATATTCATTTGCCGATTCCTACAACGTGTCGTATTACCTGCAGCCCGCCGCCAACACGATTGAAGTCCTGGTTTACCACTGCGCTCTGCCGGATGAATACGATGTCAGGCCACGGGGGCTTTTCTGCCAGCTTGAAATCGATGGCAAATTTTATCTGGGGACCGACCGGTCCTGGCAAACCATGGAAGGATTCTGCTATCAGAACAGCCGCGCCCGCAGTACTCCGGATTCCTATTTCAATGAATACATCAACATGCGGATTCTGCCGTCCAACTGGGTCAGCGAAGAAAGCGAAGACAAACTGGCCGCCACCCACTGGTCGGAACCAACTCAAATCATTTCAACAACGGCCTACGGCGCGGCGGTTCAGCCGTCGCCCATTTCCGCCAATAGCTGCGACGAAAACGGGGAGTTTACCCCCGTCGCCTGGGGCAATATCAAGGAGCGCGAGGCATATACCTATTGCTCGTTCGGCCGGATTTTCGCCGGAAGCCCGGCGGTCTATGCGGCCAGGGCCTATGTCTATGCCGGAGAGGACTCCGAGGTTCCCATCCGGATCATCTGCGATGACCGTCATGTTTTCTTCAACAATCACACCATGATCAGTTCCACTATTGACGCGGAACAGAGCCCGGCCGCCACTGAAACGGTCCTGCCGCTGCGCAAAGGCTGGAACTGCCTGCAGATGATTCAACAGGTCCGGGAAAATTCGATGGGATTCGCATTGGCTTTCCCGGCGGTTTCCGCCAATAACCTGTCGCTTCATTCCCAGCCGAGTGAAAAGGGCGCGGCCGCCTGGGAAATGGTGGGCCCATTGAAAATGCCGCTTGAGGACGCCACCCCGTCAATCGATTACGCAAAGCTGGCACGGGATACATTCCAGCCGTCGCCGGATAATATCACGGACGCTTTTTCATGGCTCCATTGCTGCGAATTCCAGCCGTTAAAGCTCGAAGACGCTCCGGAAGACCTCGCAAGCGGACAGTTCCTGACCTTGAAACTGGACCAGCTCCGCATCGGCTTCCCCGTGCTGACCATGCATGGCGAAGACGGCGACATCGTCGATGTGACGATCGGCAACCGGCTGAACGCCGCAGGGTTACCGATTCTCGACGACAAATCGCGCTGTACCCACACCTTGGAACTGCGCGCCCGCGACAACGCATTCATCAAATTTCTGCCGGTGGACTGCACCTATCTGCAGGTGGTTGTCCGCAAAGCCAAAAACAAAGTCCGGATCATCAACTGCGTGTTCAATGAAATTGTCCGGCCGCAGAAATTTGAAACGCAATTCACCTGTTCGGATGATGTTCTGAACGATATCTGGCAGGTCGGACAGGAAGTCATGCGCCGTAACGTCAATCAGACGTACCGTTTCGCCCACAGCGAGGATGAATCCATGTACATGCTGGATTCCTACGGCTTGTCGGCGAACATGATCTGCGCGTTCGGCGACTATCATTTTTCCGAACTCATGTTGCGTGTTTTTGCCCGGATTCAGTTTGAGAACGGCAATATTCCCGCCATGAGCTCCAGCGGGCGCTGCAAGACTCAAATCAACCACATGGCGTTTTTCCCGATGTGGCTGGCCTATCATTACCGCACCAGCGGCAACGAACAACTGGTACGCGAACTGCTCCCGACCTTGGATATGGCGGTTCAGTTCTTCGAATCGCTGGTGGATGACAAAGTCGGAATGATCGTCGACATCGACAAGAAGTTCCGCATTCATTGCGAAATAAACGATAACGTGGAGGACTACTCCGGCTGTTCCACCGACGTCAATTCGCTGTATTGCCGCTTCCTGCTTTCCGCCGCCGAAATCTACCGGATTGCCGGGCAGGAGGACAAAGCAGACAAGTGCATGGAAGTGGCGAATCGGATCGTCCGGCTGCTCCACGCCTGTTGCTGGGTGCCGAGCGAAAAGGTTTTCTGCGATTCGTTTTGCGAGGGACATGAAGAAATCAGCTGCAATTCGTTCACGAATATGCTGGCGCTTTTCGCCGGGGTCAAGTCACCGGATGAATATCTGGATTACCTGAATTACTTTTTCATCAACGATCCGCCGTCGTCCGGGTATCCCGAACAGACCAAGAGCAGTTATTTCAATTTCCTGTTCACCTATACGATGTTCGCGCTCCGCCAGACGGACTGGACATTGCGTTACCTGAAGGATTACTGGGCCAGCCGCATTGATTACAATGCCAAGGCATGGAAAGAAGCTCCCGACAGCGACAACCTTTCCGAAATGACCATGTCCAAGGGAAATATGATCGGTCCGAACATCTTCCTGGTTCGCGAAGCCGCCGGAGTCCGCGCGGCGGAGCCAGGTTTCACGGCGATTTATTTCAACCCGCCTTTCCGGTCGCTGAAATGGGCCAATCTTTCCCTGCAGACCGTTAACGGTAAGCTCCTGGTAAAATGGCAGGTCGAAGCGGACGGCAGCCTGGATGTGACGATCAACGCCAACTTCCCGCTCAAGGTTCTGTCGGAGTTTTCATCGGAGGTGATGGAGAAAACGACGTTCCGCATCAGCGAAAACATTACTTTGCTGGACCCGGAAAGTAAAAAATAACCCTGCCAAGCGAACAGGTTTTAAGCGCCATGTCTGTTTTGCACACAATAAAAACAGTTTTGTGCATTTCCGAAACTGCAACCTTCATTTATATTATACACAATGCAGTTTAAATGGAGGTTGCAGTATGTCGAAATATGGTCATGGAAATAGTGCCTGGTGGCAGGAAGCGCGTTTCGGGATGTTCATTCACTGGGGACTGTACGCGATGCCGGCCCGCCACGAATGGATTCGGAACTATGAAAAAATAACGGTTGAGGATTATCAGAAATATTTTGATCACTTCGACCCGGATAGGTACGACCCCGCCGAATGGGCCCGGACTGCCCGCGAAGCCGGCATGAAGTATGTCGTTTTCACCGCCAAGCACCACGACGGCTTCTGCATGTGGGACAGCAAACATACGGACTACAAAGTCACCCATACGCCCTGCGGCAAAGACCTGTTGCGGCAGTTGCTGGACGCGTTTCGCGCGGAAGGCATCCGTACCGGGGTGTACTATTCGCTGATCGACTGGCATCACCCGGAATTTCTCGTGGACGACCTGCATCCGTTGCGCGACGTTGAAGAAGAAAATGAAAAAAACAAACAGCGCAACATGAGAAAATATGCCGAATACATGCGCAATCAGGTGACGGAACTCCTGACGGAATACGGGCAGATCGATATCATCTGGTTTGATTTTTCTTATCCACATCTCAAACGCGGCAAAGGGCGCGAGGACTGGGAATCGGAAAAACTGGTACGCCTGGTCCGCGAATTGCAGCCGGAGATCCTGATTGACGACCGCCTCGATTTACCGGAAGCCGGAGACTTCTGTTCGCCGGAACAACACGTGCCCAGCGGCGGCATCCGTGACGAACAGGGACAGCTCGTTTTGTGGGAGGGCTGCCAGACATTCTCCGGTTCGTGGGGCTACCACCGCGACGAAAGCAGTTGGAAAAGCAACAAAATGCTGATTGAAATGCTGATTCAACATGTCAGCCGCGGCGGCAATTTATTGATGAACGTGGGACCGACGGCGCGGGGCTATCTGGACCACCGCGCGGTTTCCGCCTTGCAGGGATACGCCCGTTGGATGAAGTACCATAGCCGTTCGATTTACGGTTGTACGCTGGCTTCGGAAGAATTCACGGAACCGGAAAACTGCCGTTACACCTACAACCCTGAAACCAACCGGCTGTACTTGCACCTGCTGGTCTGGCCGTTCAAATTCATTCACCTGCCGAATTTGGGCGGCAAAGTTGAATATGTGCAATTATTGACCGACGGCAGCGAGATCTTTTTCCGGGATTCTTCGACTTCGGTTCATATGAACGAACAGGCGCCGGAGAACGCAGTTTCCCTGGACTTGCCGCCGGTTCAGCCGAACACCGAAATACCGGTCATTGAGATTTTCCTGAAAAACAACCGATGAAATTCAACCGTAAAAAACTATTGAAATCACTTGCCGGTACCGCTTGTGCGGTTCCGGCATTTTTCATGTTTCTGCCCGGCTGCGTGGCGGACCGGATCATTTTTCAGCCGCCGTCCGGGACATCGCCGTCGGTGCCGCTGGTCCGGCTGGAAGTGGAGCCGGGAACGGCCATCACCCTTCGTTACCTGCCGCCGCCTTCCGAGGAAGCGCCGGTCATCCTGTACAGCCACGGCAATGCCGAGGATCTGTCATATATGGAAGATTACCTGCAGGAATTCCGGCGGCGCGGTTACGGCGTAGCCGCCTACGATTACGAGGGCTACGGTACGAGCGATGGTAAACCCTCGGAAAAAAGCACTTACCGCGATATCGACCGGGTATACCGTTTCCTGACGGATGAAGCGGGGATTTCACCGGAACGGATCGTGATTTACGGAACTTCGGTCGGCGGCGGGCCGTCCTGCTATCTGGCGGAAAAGTCGCCCGCGGCGGCGCTGGTTCTGGAAGCGCCTTTCACCAGTGCGTTTGCGGTGGTGAAGATGGGATGGCTGCCGGGGGACCGCTTCCGGAACCTGCGGCGGATTGGCAATATCCGGATACCGGTACTGATCATCCACGGAGACCGGGATTCCATTGTGCCGTTCGCCCATGGTGAGGCACTTTATGAAAAGGCTAATGAACCGAAACGGTTTTACCGGGTGGACGGGGCAGGGCACAACAATATCCGCCTGGCGGCGGGCGAACGCTACTGGCGGGAACTGGCCGGTTATCTTTCGGAGAAGCGGTAGCCGACTCCGCGGACTGTTTCAATGAGATTATTGTGCGGGCCGAGTTTCTTGCGCAGGCCGACGATCTGAACGTCGATGGCGCGCTCGGTGACCGGATAATCGTCGCCTTTCACCCGATTAACGATTTGACTGCGGGAGTAAATCCGTCCGGGGCTGCGGGCAAAGAGCAGCAGGACTTCGAATTCGCTGTAGGTCATGGTCACGGGCTGGCCGTCGATCAGCACTTCGCGGCGTTCGACGTCGATGGCGATCGGGCCGCGTCGAATCATGGCGCCGCCGGGGTTGCCGGACTGTTCGCTGCGCCGCAGGGCGGACTTGATGCGCGCCGTCAGGACCTGCAGGTTAAAGGGCTTGGTCACATAGTCGTCGGCGCCTGCTTCGAGCCCGGCCACGATGTCGGTGTCGGTGCTTTTGGCGGTCAGCATGATGATGGGAATGTGAGCGGTGTCTTCCCGCGACTTCAAGTTCCGGCAGACCGTGATTCCGTCCATTTCGGGAAGCATCAGGTCCAGCAGGATAATCGCCGGGCGTTCCGTGTACGCCATGTCGAATCCGGTTTTGCCGTCTTCGGCGGACACGATCGGTCCGAATCCGGTTTTTTTCAGGTTATACTGCAATACGCTCTGAATATCCTCGTCGTCTTCGATAATCAGGATCTTTTTGTTGTTCATAAACATCCTTCGTTTTATGCGATACTATAATATGGAGGCTTCCGCCCGGATTTCAATAGGAGGATTGTTTGAATTTGGTTAGATTGTGCTGTAAATAAAAAGCCGCCCGGTCGGATTGACCGGACGGCATCGAATGACGGCTTCTGATGGGATCAGAGATTGTAGAACTCCTTGGTGTTCCGGTAGCACATGCCGGCGACGAGTTTTTCGATGACTTCATAGGGAGCCTGTCCGCGCTCGACATGTTCGCCCAGCACGCTGCAAAGCACCCGGCGGAACATTTCGAACCGGGAACCGTAGCTGAGCAGTTTGCGGGAGTCGGAAACCATCCCGGCGAAATTGGCAAAGGTATCGACGGAGCCGATGTATTCGAGCTGGCGGCGCATTCCCACCGGCGTGTCAAGCAGCCACCAGGCGGAGCCGAGACGGACTTTTTCGCCGAAGGCGCGGGCCATCGTGGCCAGCATGGACTGATGCGCCGGATCAAGGCAGTACAGGACGACTTTCAGCCGGTTGTCGAAACGGTTCAGGAACGGAATCAGCGGGCGCATCTGGTCCTGCATGGAGTTGCAGATGTCGCCGCCGACGTCCGGACCAAGCGATTTGAACAGGGAATCGCGCACGTCGCGCACGGCGCCGAGGTGCAGTTGCGTCACCCAGCCTTTTTTGGCGTTGAATTCGCAGACTTCACCAAGGAAGCAGCTCATATAAGTGTCGATTTCCTCCGCGGAGAGGGGTTCGCTCCGCAGGGCTTTGCGGAAAACCGCGTCGGCGTCGCGCTTGGAAGCCGTACCGGACACCATGACTTCAAGCCCGTGGTCGGTGGCCACGCAGCCGTTTTCCGCGAAGAAGTCGTGGGAAAGGGACATGGCCTGAAGCAGGTCATCAAGCGATTCGATCTTCATATTGAACCGTTCGGCGACTTTTTCCACGTAATCGCGCCAGCCGGGATTGCCGATTTTCATGGCTTTGTCCGGGCGCCAGGTGGGACGGATCAGGGTTTTGCCGGAGACTTTGGCCACCGTGCGGTGATCCCGCAGGGAATCAATGGGATCGTCGGTGGAACACATCACTTCGACGCCGATTTTCTCGAGCAGGGCCAGCGGCTTGCTTTCGGGTTTCGCCAGGACTGCGTTGGCTTCCGTCCAGATGGCGGCGCCGGTGTCGGGACCGATCAGTTTGGTGATGCCGAGATAGCGTCTCAGGTCAAGATGAACCCATTCATAAACCGGATTGCCGGCGATTTCAGGAAATACGGACGCGAGTTTCAGCCATTTTTCTTCGTTCGAACGGTCTCCGGTGATGTATTCCTCGGGCACGCCGCGCTTGCGCAGCATTTCCCATACATAATGGTCGGTGGCGGCGAACAACTGCCAGACGTCGGCGTAATTGTCGTTGGCGGCGATCTCTTTGACATTGGCGTGGTTGTGGGCGTCGACGATCGGCAGATGACGGACGGCTCCATAGAGACGCTGCCCGGCGGCATTGTCAATCAGGTACTTTTCTCCTAGAAAACTCATTTTTCTTCCTCAATGGTATTCGTTTTGGTTAAAATAAGTCCAATATAATATAGTATTGTTTTCTGACAAGAAAAGTATTTTTCAGAAAAAAAATTCGAAAGATGCCCGCGACCCTTACAGTTTATGACGGGCGATCGTATACTGTTCCAGCTTGTCGGGAAGCATGTCGAATCCCATCCCGGGCCCTTCGGGCATGGTCAGGAAACAGCCGTCTTCCAGGCGATAGCGGTCACGGACGATGTCGTCCGCCATATACATGCGGGCGAAACTGCAATCCGAGGGGAGGGAACAGTTGGGCAGCGAGGCCGCGGTCAGACGGGCGGCCTCGGCCACGCCGGTGCCAACGCGGCTGCCGATCCAGTTCGGCATCCCGTGAGCCTGGCAAAGATCATGAATCCGGCGGGTATGGCAGAGCCCGCCGACCCGGCAGACTTTGATGTTCACGATATCCGCGGCCTGCAGGGCTATGGCGCAAAGGGTGTCGTGGTAGGTATGCAGGCTTTCATCCAGGCAGACCGGCGTCTTGAGGTGTTTGCGGAGCTGGGCGTGATAATAAATATCGTGTTCATTCAGCGGCTGTTCGATCATCAGGAGGTTGAACCGGTCCCATTTGGCAAGATGGGCGAAGTCGTCAATGGAATAAGCGTTGTTCGCATCGGCCATCAGGGTGATGGCCGGGAATTCCTCGCGGATCGCCTGAAGATAGGCGAAGTCATGGCCGGGACACACCTTGATTTTGATCCGGCGCATGCCGAGCTTGAGTTGTTCGCGGACGGCTTCAATGGCTTTTGCCGGGGAGCTTTTGATGCCGATGCTCGGACCGGCTTCCACTCGTTCGCGGGTGCCGCCGAGCAGTTTGTAACAGGGTTTGTTCTGGAGTTTACCCAACAGGTCCCAATAGGCGGCTTCCAGCCCGGCTTTGGCGAACTGGTTACCCCGGAATTGTTCAAATGCCTGGTTCAACTCCTCCGCCGAATGCCAATCGCTGCTCTGAACCAGCGGCCCGAGTACGCGGGAAGCGATGTCGATGACCGAGCCGACCGTTTCATGCGCATAAAACGGCACCGCGTCCACCGCCGCTTCGCCCCAGCCGGAAATCCCGTTGCTGCGGCATTCGAAGATAACACCTTCTTTTTCAATAATTTCGCCCACACTGATCCGGAAGGGCGTTTTCAACGGAATCTTGAATACATACGCATAAACGGCATCGATTTTCATGATAAAACATCTCCTGTTTCACCGTCAATTTACCATGAGAATGGATGGAATACAAATCCGTTTTTATCTGTCCCCTGTTGTTTTTCGGTGAATTCGGATTATATTACGGTTTTTGAACAAAACATAGGCCCATATGACACCCGGACAACTGATTCCTATCATGAAACAGGAGGGGACGGCGATTTGCCGTCTGCCCGGCGGCGATCCGCCCCGCTGGGGGCTGTTCCGTGCCCCCGGCGAAGTCATCACGGCTCGGCGCCCGGCGGAAGTCCCGACAGCTGTCGAACGGCTGGAACAGGCATTGGCCGCCGGTTATGCCGTCGCCGGTTTTCTGGCTTACGAGGCGGCCCCGGCGTTTGACCGGCATTTCCGGGTGATTGCACCGCCAGATGCCGAACCGTCCGTCTGCTTTGCGATATACCGGCAAGCTCCGGCAATCATCGAACTTCCTCTTGTGAATGACTTTAAGCCGGATATCAATTTCACGCCGGAACTTACCCGCGCGGCCTATACCCAAGCATTGACTGCCATCCGCGACCGGCTTATTGCGGGGGATATCTATCAGGCGAATTTCACGTTCCGCTGCCATTGCGCGGCAAGTCCGGAAGAACCGGAACGTCTGTTCCTGAGCTTATGTTCGCGGCATCCGGTGCCTTATGCCGCTTTTTTGAATTTCGGAGACCGAAAGATTCTGTCTCTTTCGCCGGAGTTGTTTCTGGAACGCAACCGTGAATACATCGTCAGTTCCCCCATGAAAGGAACCGTAAAACGGGAGCCGGACGCCGACCGCGATGCGCAAGCCGCCTGTTTTCTCGCCAACGATGAGAAGAACCGCGCCGAAAACCTGATGATCACCGATATGGTGCGCAACGACCTCGGCCGTATCTGCCGTCCGGGTTCCGTCCGGGTCGATCCGCTTTTTCAGGTCAAGACCTACCGTACGGTGCATCAGATGATTTCGACGGTCCACGGAGAATTGGCGGATGGCGTTTCATTGAAAGACATTCTGGGCGCGACCTTTCCCGCCGCATCCATTACCGGGGCCCCGAAAATTCGCGCGATGGAGGTCATTGCCGAAAACGAACACAGTCCACGCGGCGTTTACTGCGGCGCGGTCGGCTGTTTTTTGTCCGCTTCTTCGTTCTGCCTGAATGTCCCCATCCGAACGCTGACCTGGACTCCGGCGGAAACCCGGCTGGGGATCGGCGGCGGCATCGTCCTGGATTCCGAACCGGAAAGCGAATGGCGGGAAGCGCTGTTGAAAAGCCGGTTCGTGCATTTCACCATGCCGGAATTTCAGGTGTTTGAAACGATTGGTTGGGAAGCGGGGCGCGGCTATCTTTTCCCGGAAGAACATCTGGCGCGGATGCGGAAAAGCCAGTACTATTTCGGCCGTCCGTGGCGCGAAAAAGAAATACGTGACGCGCTGGCCGTCGCCGAAAAGGAATTGCACGCCCAACCGCAGTTGCCCGGCCACCGCGGCGTCCGGCTGACGCTGACGCACGACGGAGCCGGCCACGGTGAAATCACTCCTCCGCGCCCCCCCTGGCGACCGGAAGGCGTCCGGCTGAAACTGGCGGCCATTCAGGTTGATTCCGGTGATTTGTTTTTGTATCACAAAACGACCTTCCGGGAAATTTTTGACCGGGAATACCGCAAGGCGCTTCAGGAAGGCTTCGACGAAGTGCTCTTCTGCAATGAAAAGGGATTTTTGACCGAAGGTGCGATCAGTTCCCTGTTCATCCGGCGGGACGGACAATGGCTGACGCCGCGCCTGTCGAACGGCCTCCTGCCGGGCGTCTGGCGGCAGGCCCAGCTCCGGTTGCTGGAGGCATCGGAGGCGGACCTTCGCCCGGAAGACCTCGAAGCCGCACAGGAAATCCGGATCGGCAATTCCGTCCGCGGCGGCGGACAGGTTGGGCCATATCCGACTGAAATCTGATTCCAGAAATTTTTTTTGATACTTGAATTTCAATATTCCCGCGTTACACTATCCGAAATAGCAGAAATAATAGTCATAAAGGATTGAGGCGATGAAAATTGAGTTCAGAATTGACTGGGGCTACCAGTTTTTGTATTCGCGGAGGCACTATCACCCGTTTTACCGCTGGGACGGACAATTGAAATGCGACGGCGGCGAAATTCAGGAAATCTACCAGCTTGATTACCCGGTGATCTGGTTCGGCCCGGGGCACTGTCCACATGAACGGAAACTCGAACGCCCCGAATGGCAAAGCACGACCCGGCGCGGGTTGTCCGGTATCCGGGTGGTGGCGGAGGCGGATGAGAATGCTGTTTTTACGCTGACGACCATGTCCGGCACCTTTGAATTCACCGCGAAGCAGATTCTCAAGGACGGACGGATCGTGTTTCATGTCGGGTCGAAATATTCGCATTGCCATGTGATCGTGACCCGATCGCGTTACTTGTGGTTCCGTCCGGCCCCGAAACCCGGACAGCAGGCGTGGGAGGCGGATGATCTTTCCGGCGTTCCGGTCCGGGACTGGGCCCGGATGCGTACCGCGTGGCTGGCCCCCGGTGAAAGCGTCGAGTTCAACGCCGATTTCGAGCGGAACGGCGAAGCGGTCTTTCATCTGGTCGGGATGGCGGCCCCCGCCTACACGCCCGGCAATGAACAGCCGATTCACGGTAATTTCAAGATGGAGCTTCATTGCGACGGCGAACCGGTTTCGGAGTTCGCCCATTATTTCCGCGAACACGATGTTTACATGCAGATGCTGGAGGACGCCTGGACCCGCTTCCGGGTTCAAAAAGGGGCGCATCGGCTGACGCTGACGAACAAGCATGAAAAATACCATCTTCTGCTCAGCCGGTTGACGCTGGAAATGAGCGCCGTGCACCATCTGCAGCTTTCATTGCCGCCGTGGGCGCTGGCCGGTGAAAAACTGATTGGGCGCATTTACGCCGAAAGCCCCGATACCGTCGAAGTCAAATGGCCCGGCGGCGGCGAAACCTGCGAATTGGCGCCGGGTTGGAACGATTTCCGTTTCACGCTGTACAATTCGGGAACCAACGTCCCCATAACCGCCGGCAACTCCCGGGACGTGATCCCGGCGGTATACGCGCTGGCGGACGAAACACCCGAAGTCACGGTGGGTTACGACATGACCACCATCCCGCACGACGATAACGGTTTCATGGATTGGCTGCTGGATTACACCTGGCGGACCCGCCTCGGCAATCTGGTGGTGTTCCGTTCGTTCCTGAAGGACGGGGAGAATAACCGCATCGGCGCCGATCCCGCCCTCCTGGCACGTTGGGGCAAATTCTGCCGGGAACACCATATTTACGTGGAAGCGGCCACCGATTACGAAGACGGCGCGCTGGTGAAAGCCGCCGCCGACCGGATGCACAGCGCCGGACGGCATGAATATCCCGGCGCGGTCTATGCCCGCGATCCCGCCGCTCCGTGGGCTTCGCCGGACATGAAAACCGCCGCCGAAAACTATCTGAACTACCTGAAAATCGAAATCGACAAAGCGCATCAGGCGTGTCGCCGCGCCGCCTTTGGCGACGCATCCGGTGGACACCGTTACTGTTATCTGGCCGGGGCCGATTTCCTCCGTACCGAAACGATGGTGCCGCATACGCAGCATTTGTGTTCGCAGGCACGCCCCGCGGCGGAAGCGCTCGGCGACGGCGAATGGGGCGTACACATCGCCATCCACCATGCGGTGCAGCCATATTTTGAAAACCACCTCGGAATCTATTTTCTGTCCATCTTCCAGCCCTGGATGATGGGCGCGTCGATGATCTACGAGGAGGACAGCTTGTTCATCATGTTCAAGGAAGAACGCATGGCGTGGGACGACCTCCTGACCAAAGGCAAACGCGACATGACCCGTGAATTTTACCGCTTCGTCAAAACCCACCCGCGCCGGGGCAGGGCGGAGCGCCGGATCGCATTTTTGGAAGGACGCTACGCCGCGCCGTTCAACGGGTTTATCTGCGACAGCGAACAGGACCCGCATTATTCGGTGTGGGGGCTTTTCGGCAACGACGATCCGGCATGGGGTCACGGACAGCCCGAGAAATGCCGCCAGCTCCTGGATGTGCTGATGCCCGGCGCCTGTACGCATCCGCTGCGCCAGCGCTATGACCGCCGCCGCTTCTTCTTTTCCGGCACGCCGTACGGCGATTTCGACGAAGTGCCGGTGGAGGCGGAAAGCGGTTATTTCCACCGCTACGCCCTGTTACTGAACCTTGGCTGGAACACCATGATCGCAGAAGACCACGCCAAACTCAAGGAGTATGTGAAAAACGGCGGTACGCTGTTCACCGGCATCCCGCAGTTCAGTACTCATGTGAAGCGCGACTTCCTGCGCGATTGGCAGGACCTCTCGCTGTGGAACGGCGGCGATTTAAGCGAATTGTGCGGCGTGAAAGTGCTCGGACCGGGCGCGGAATACAGTGGACAATGGAATGCCGCCGACCGGAAACGCTTCCCGGAAGTCGAGTTGTCCGCCTGTCCCAGCGACTCCATCGCCGAGGACGGCCCGTGCCGCCTGGCGGAGATCGAACTGAACGGCGCCGAAGTGGTCGCCTGGGATGCTTCGACGGCTCAGCCGCTGGTGGTCCGCTTCAAACTCGGCAAGGGAGTGGTGTATCTCCTGACCGCCTGGGCGTATCCCGGCCACGAGCAGCTCCAGCAGACGGCGGCTTCCTGGATCGCTCGCCTGGCGTCCGACAGCCGCGGCGACTGCCATGTCAAAGACCCTTCGCGCGAAGTTTTCTGGAACGTCTGGCCGGAAACGGAACACTACAGCCGGATGATGCTGTTGAATACCGACTGGACCGCGCGCGCCAATGCCAAATGCGTTCGCGTCGTGACCCCGGCGGTTGAGTTTGACACCGAAGTGAAGGAGCGTACGCCGCTGATCCTGACGGTACTGCCGTTTGCGGTCATCAAGCCGTCCGCCGAAATACACGTGGAGATCGCCGACGCCAACGCCGCGTCCGCGGAACTGAAACTGCACGGGACGGGGCAGCAGACCATGCAGGTATATTACTGCGATGGACGGACCGAAAAGCGCGAACTGGATTTCAGCCGCGACACGGTCCTGAAAATGACTTTGACCAAGGAACAGTAATCTACAGGTGGTGCCGTTTCCGGTATTGAAGCGGCGAGATGCCGCATCTCTGCCGGAAAAAACGGGACATGGCATAGACGCTGCTGAATCTGCATTGATCGGCAATCTGCGTGATATTGAGCGTGGAGTGCAGCAGCAGGTGTTGAATCAGGTGAACCCGGTTCGTGCGGATGATTTCCGCCGGAGTGACATTGACCGACTGCCGGAAAACCGCCCGCAGGTAACTCGGCGACACGCCGAGGCGCCGGGCCATCTGTTCAAACGTCATGCCGTAAGACTGCTGCGTCATCAGAAGCCGGCAGATCTGGCGGACGTAATCCTGTCCGCCGCCCGACGCCAGGTGAAAAATCCCGGCCTCCACCGGTTCGCTGCGGCGCAATGAATCCAAAAGCAGGCTGATGTGGCAGGCGCACGCGATGCCTGAATTCACCGTATCCTGTTCAATGGCTTTGAAATAACTGGCGCAGACATTTTGCAGGTGGTCTTCGCTTTCCCCGGAGAGGTTCATCATCCGGTTGCGGAAAACGTCGAACCAGTGCGGCACGACTGCGTGAAAACGGATCAGGAGCCATTCCGCCTCCTGTCCGTAATACGAGATCCGCATATGCGCCTGGCTTGGAAACACCAGCATGGCATTGTTTTCCCGGAACAGGTAAGTGATGCCGTCCACCATCAGGCAACCTTGGCCGGAGAGGCAGAGCCAGAGCACGAATTCCTGGTGAATGCTCGATTGGTGGGGCGGGCTCCGCTCCGGTTCATAACGGCGGAATATGTGAAAACGCTCCAGCATGACGGGTTCCACCGGCAGGCTCTGGTCCATGGACTGTTTGACTTCATCGGAGAAGTCGTGATTTGGCGGCAGTTTCAATTTCATAACGGAACTTTAACCGCTGAATACGGTCCTTTCAAGCCAAAAAAGTCGGTTTTGTTAAAAATATAAAGATTTTTGCCATTTTCTTTTCCGGGCTGTTGCAGTATAATAGTAACAGTCATAAAGAAACAAGTGGAGGAATTTTTTTATGTTTATAAAACGATACAGGCGTCGGGCATGGAGAATTTTCACCTTGATTGAACTCCTTGTCGTGATCGCGATCATCGCGATTCTCGCCGCCATGCTGCTGCCGGCACTAAGCAAGGCACGGGACAAAGCACGAGCCATCACCTGCGTCGGCAACCTCAAGCAGAACGGCCAACTGCTGATGCTCTACCAGCAGGATCACGGCATGTATTTTGCCAACCACAACGCAACCACCGACAATATTACCAACGGCGCGCTGCCGGACCGTGGCTGGATCTGGACCCGATTTCTGATCGAAGGCGGCTACGCGAAGCCTTATCTGCCGATTTTCCGCTGTCCGGTCAGTTCCGCCGAAACGAATGTTTCCGAAACCATGTTTTACAGTTACGGGGCCTTTTACTCGAATCTTCACGGTACGCCGTCTCAATTTGCCTTTAACCTGAAACACGAGGGCATTCAAAAGGCGGGATATTCCAAAACCGTGCTGATGGCCGACAGCGGCACGGTTCCTGCTGGCTCCTCTTATTCAAAACTATTGACTTCCAACGCATCCGGTACCGCTTATTCCCGAATTTATGGAGTTCACGCGGGCAGGGCCAACCTGCTGTTGCTGGACGGTCATGTGAGCGGGGCGGCGCAGGCGGAAATCAAGCAGGACTATTACGCGCTCCATTTCAATAACGGAGTTCAGGTATTCAATTATTTCTGCGTCGGGCCTTTCGGCTCAACCATGATGTCGAATCTATAATCCAAACAAAGGGAAAAGAGACCAATGTATCGGAAGATGATATGGTTATTCGCATGTTGCCTGGGGCTGGCGCTGCAAGCCGCCGACCCCGGCATCGAGCCGCGCCGAAAAATCCGGCAGGCGATCGAAAACCCGGCGACCGCGCAAACCGCGGCCGAAACAGCCTTGACGGATGCCGACCCCGCCATTCGGCTCTACGGCTTGTACCACTACACCCGGATTCATGGCGAAAAAGCCCTGCCGAAATTGTTCGCCATGTCGATGGACAAAGACCCGTCCGTCATCAATTTCCTGACGATGTTCGCAGCCTCGGCGCAAGACCGGGAAGCAGGGCAGGCGCTGCTGCTCGAAATCATGAATAAAAATCCGAATCACACCTTGCGCCGGATGGCCGCGCGCTATGCCTCCACGTTCAAATTCCACAAAGTCACCAAACGGCGGAAATTCGATCCCCAGTGGGATTATGAACTGCGCCCTGTTCAGACAATCGATCTGCCGTTGACCGGCTGGCGCTTTACAACGGACCCGCTGGTCAACGGTCATGAAAACGGATTTTACGAAATCAGTTTCGATGACTCGGCATGGAAACTGTTGAAAATCGGCGGCTGGAACAAACAGGGATTTCCGGATTATACCGGCATCGCCTGGTACCGGATCACCTTTACCCTGCCGGAGAAAATCGACAGCAAAGCGGTGGAGCTCTATTTCCGGGGCGTGGACGAATGCGCCTGGGTCTGGCTGAACGGTGTTTACTGCGGACAGCATGACGAGGGCGCGGCGGGCTGGAACCGTCCTTTTTATCTGGACGTGACCGAGGAGATCAAATGGAACGCCGCAAACACGCTCGTCGTCCGGGTGGACAACAGCACGATGGACGGCGGCATCTGGAAACCGGTCAGCATTGAAATTTTAAAATAGGTTTGTGATTTATGAAAAAGATTACGCTGTTTCTGAGCATTGCGGTATTGTGCTTCTGCATGGTTGCGGAAGAAGCCGCCTTTACGATGGATTTCAGCTACCGGAAAGGTTTTATCCGACTGGAAGAAAACCCTTTATTGCACATAAACATCAATAATCCCGGCAGACAGGATGTTTCGGCTGAACTCACGCTGGCATATGCCGGTTTGAACGGCCTGAACCCCTTGAAGCTCAAGCTGACGCCGGGGCGCAATCTGGTAAAAGCCCGGTTGGAAACCCGTTTCAAACCGGGTTCTTATCCGCTGAAAGCCGTATTGAGCAGCGCCGCCGGGCAGCTTGCCGCTGCGGAAACCACGATCACCATTACCGCGGAACAGGGGGATATCCTGCCGGTCATGATGTGGGGCGGCGGCAATTTGTCCGAACTCAAGCGGCTGGGTTTCACCCACTATCTGGTAATGGTCAACATTCTGCTTGCGCGCAATCAAACCGCGGATGCCATCACCAACATCGACCGTGCGCTGTCCGAGAATATTTATTGTTTCGACCGTTTTTCCCTCGCGACGGAAAAGGAATTTCTGGAGAAATTCCAGCGCCGCGACCGCAACGGCAAACCCTACGAACGCCCGAATCTCGACGCTTCCAATCCGGAGGCCATCGAATGGACCAGAAAACGGGCGGCGCGGGTCGGCGAGTTCCTGGCGGAGCATCCGGGGTTTGACGGCGCGCTGATCAACAGCGAAGTGCGTGACGGCACCCAGCCTTCGTTTACCGGTTTTGAAGAAGCGGAATTCCGCAAAGCGACCGGCGGCGCCGAAGTCCCGTCGCAGGTAAAGGGCTCGAACGGCGTGCCTTATTTCGGGCTGCCCGGTTTTCCCTCCTCGCGCATTGTACCGGACAATGATCCGCTGCTGGTTTATTACCAATGGTTCTGGAAGACGGGCGACGGCTGGAACCCGCTTCAGGGCATCCTCAGCGACACTTACCATGAATCGATCAAACGCCCCTTTCTGACCTTTTTCGACCCGGCGGTCCGGGTTCCCCCCGTCTGGGGAAGCGGTGGCAAAGTCGACGCCATCAACCACTGGACTTACACCAACCCGGACCCGCTGCGCATGGGGCTGGCCGCCGATGAAATGATCGCGATGGCCGACGGCGCCCCCGGGCAGAAGATCATGAAAATGACTCAGTTATTCTGGTACCGCGACCGTTCCGCGCCGGTTGCCATGAAGGTGGAAAACCCGCCGTCCTGGATTCAGGAGGAGCCGGACGCCAAATACATCACCATCTCTCCCGATCATCTGAAAATTGCCTTCTGGAACAAAATCGCCCGGCGGCTCGACGCGATTCTGTATCACGGTTCGCCCTCGCTGCTCAGCAAGTCAAAAAATGCCTACCGCTATACCAATCCGCATACCAAAGAAGCGTTGGCGGAGCTTTCCGCTTCGGTGATCAAACCACTGGGGCCGACGTTGAAACGGATTCCCGAACGGCAGGCGGACGTGGCGATTCTGCAGAGCTTTACCAATGCCATCTTTACCCAGAACAATCACAGTTACGGTTCCGCCCACGCCTTTACGTCGGATTTGCACATGGCGTTGCAGTGGAATCATTTTCAACCGGCTATCATTTACGACGAACACATTCTCCGGGGTGATCTCGCCAAATACAAGGTCCTGTTCCTGCCGGGGGCCGAAGTATTGACTCAATCCGTGTTCGAGGCGATATTGGAATTTCAGCGCGGAGGCGGCATTGTTGTGGCGGACGAGAAAATCGTTCCGGGAATTCTGCCGGATATCAGCATCAAATCGGTTCGCCGCTATACCGTCGCCGAACCCAGCAAAAAAGTATTTCAGAAGCTCGGACAGCAGATCAAGCAAAAACTGGCGCCGTATTATCAATCGGATTTCGAGGCTTCCAATCAGGACCTGGTTGTGCGTACGCGCCGTTACAAAACAGCCGATTATCTGTTCGTCCTGAACGACAAGCGGGCGTATGGCGATTACGTGGGTCAATACCGTCGTGTTCTGGAAAACGGCGTGCCGAATGCCGGAACCGTCACCCTGCGACGCAAAGCCGGGGCGATTTACGACCTTGTCAAACATCAGGCAGTCGATTTCCAAGCATTGCCGGACCGCTGTGAAATCCCGGTATCGCTGGATGCCGGCGGCGGCATGATCCTGCTTGTCCTCGATGAACCGTTGGCGAAAATCGAATTGAACGCCCCCGGCACCGCAAAGCCCGGAGAACCGTTTAGCGCCGACATCCGGATTACCACGGCAGACGGCAATGCGCCGGACGCCCTGATTCCCGTGGAGGCAACGCTGTTGAACACTCAACATGAACCGGTTGCCGGAAGCGGCTGGCATTGCGCCGCCGATGGGCGCGTGACGGTATCCTTTACGCCGTCCCTGAACGACGCCGCCGGGGAATGGCGATTGAATGTCAGGGACCTGGCCTCCGGCAATACCGCTTCGGCGCTGATTCAGGTGAAGTGACGCCGGTTATTTCGGGCGGACGGCCCGCAGGAATTCCTCCGCGCGGGTCTTGTTTCCTTCCGGGAACAGGAAATCGTACAGGTTGGCCATATGGCGGTTTTGGGTTACACTGAAGCCGAGAGCATCCAGTCGGATTTGAAAGCCTTCCCACGAATCAAAGAATTCAAGGTCGCCATTGGCAAGGTTTAATATGAATTGTGAATTGCCAAAGCCGTAAATATATGGATAATCGGCCCGGATTTCGAGGTATCCCGGACCGATGATTATGTTATTTTGCGGATCGACAATAACCATTTCATTGGGTGCATGCAAACGCCAGACATAACCGTGCGGCAATCGTATCCGGGTGTTTTCCAGGTATCGCCAATAGACGAATGCCGTCAATACCGCGCAAAACAACACGATTAAAAACAACCATATATATTTCCCGGGATTCACAAACATCACGGCAGGCGCAGTTTGACGGTGTTGTTCAGGAGAAATCCCAGCAGCAGCAGCGCCAGCGCGATTCCGGCCAATACCGGGGCATACTCTTTGTAATCAATGAATTTCGGCTGTTCGATTCCCGTCTTTTCCATCTGGTTGATCTCCTCCATGACCTGCGCCAGTCCTTTGGCGTCATAGGCACGGTAGAATTGCCCGCCGGTAGCGGCGGCAATCTCCCGGAGAAGCGGTTCGTCATAGCTGTCCGGCACCGGCACCAGTTCGGTGCCGAACGGCGTCGACACCGGTACGATCGCCTGACTGCTGCCGATCCCCACCGTATAAATGACGATGCCGGTTTCCTTGGCGACTTCCGCCGCCTGGCGCGGCGTAATCCGCGCATCGACGTTGTTCGCGCCGTCCGTAAACAGCACAATCACCCGCCGCTTGGAATTGCTGTCCTCAAGCCTGCTGACGCTGGAGGCAATCGGGCCGGCAATGCCGGTGGCGTCGCCGATCATGCCCGGCTGGAGTTTTTCAAGGTGTTGAACCAGCCATGCATGGTCCAGCGTCGGGGGGCTGATATTGTAGGGCAGTTGCGCGAAACCGGTCAGGCCGATACGGTCGGTCGGTCGCTTTTCCACGAATTTGATCAATTCCTGTTTGGCGGTTTCGAGGCGGTTCCTTAATTTGCCGCTGTTCAACGCCTGCTGGAACTGCGCTTTGGTGGCGATGTCCTGCGGCAGATCGATCGCCTGCATACTGCCGGAAAGGTCGATCGCCAGCATGATGTCAATCCCCTGCGCCTTGATCACCACCTGTTCGATTCCGATCCGGGGGCGGGCGGCGGCGGCGATCAGCAGGATCGCGCCGAGCACCATCAACCAGACCGGCAGGGTCATACCTCCGCCACGGTTCAGGCGGCTCGCCTCCGCCATCGGCTGGAGCGTGGAAATGCGGATGGACGGCTGCTTCTGGAAAAACATCAGGTACCAGACCAGCAACGCCAGCGGAAGAAGTAACAATAAAAGCCAGGGATATTCAAAAGTCATTTGCGGCCTCCCGGTTCATCGACGGGTTTGGTTTCATGGACAAGGGTTTCAGCCTTTTCAATGGCGGAATTCAACATTTGTTCATCCGGCGGCATTTTGGCAAACTTGACCAGGTCCGCCGAGGTCATGAATTCGGACAGGAACGGGCGCTGCCGTTCGGGAAGGGGACCGTCGCCGCGGCTGAGTTCGGCCATGAATTCAGGCGTGGTCTGGCGGGCTGCATGCAGACGGAAACGTTTTTCCAGATACACCCGGACGATGTCGGTCAGGCGCACCAGCCCGGTTTCCAGATTCAATTTGCCGCCGCGCAAATCATGATGCAGCACCGCGATATCCTGCAGGGCCTGCGTCCACGGCGGTATCACATGGGCGCGTTTGCGGCGCTTCAGCAAAACGATCACCAAGGCGACAATCACCACGACCAGCGCAATGATGCCGTACAGAAACCAGCGCTCCCGTGAAGTCAATGACGGCGGTTCAACCGCTCCGGCAACTTGCAGGTCCGGCGTGGCGACCGAAATTTCATTCACCTGACAGGAAGGAATCGTCTGGCTGACCGCCGCGTCCTTCCGGTGAACCTGATCGAAATCGACCACCATTTTGCCGCCGCCGAGGATTCCGGTACGGTATGTTTTGAATTCAAACTCCACCTGCCACTCGCACCAGCCCCAGCGATAATGGGAAACCCGGATCGCCGGTTCGCCGATCTGCAACAACCCCTGAACCGGTTCAACCGCGGCGGAAACGATTTTGCGTCCCCACGGAACCCGGTAAGTGGAAGCGGCTTTGACGGTTCCGCCGAGCGCGACCGCGGACGGTTCCAGCGTCGGAGCGGAAAGGCTTTCCACCGGGTTCACACGTACCTGGCGCCAGGTGTACCAGCCCGCGGCGGCGGTCAGCACGATCAGGCCGATCACAGTCAGCAGGACAATCAGAATGATTTTTTTGATCAAAGGCCAGCTCATGCGGTCCTCCGTTTCCGGCGTTTGCCGAAGAATTTCATCAGGGATTTCACATAGTCGTCGCCGCAGCGGATATCCACAAGGTCAACCCGGGCGCGGTCGCAGCTTTTCTTCATGGCGTCGTGAAACGCCACCGATTTTTCGCTGAAACGCTTCTGACCTGCCTTGCTCAGGCTCACGATGCCGCCGCTCTCGGCGTCTTCCAGCACCACACCGGCAAGGGGGCGCCACCGGACTTCCAACGGATCGAGAATCCGGATGGCGACCAGGTCGTGGCGACGGTTCACGATTCGCATGGATTTTTCGATATCGTCTTTGGCGATCAGGTCGCTGATCAGAAAGACCACGCTGCGTTTGTTCAGGACTTGCAGGGTTTCTTTCAGCGCGGCGTTGATATCGGTCCCGTTGCGGCCGGGCTTGAACGCCACCAGTTCGCGGATCAGCCGCAAAACATGCGAACGCCCGGAGCGCGGCGGCAGGTAGAGTTCCGTGGAATCGGAAAACATCAGCAAACCCACCCGGTCGTTGTTGCGGATGGCGCTGAACGCCAGCAGCGAAGCGATTTCAATGGCGTTCTGCCGTTTGGACTTGTCGCCGCTGCCGAACGCCCCCGAAGCGGAGACGTCCACCACCAGCATCACGGTGAGCTCGCGTTCCTCCACGAATTTCTTGATATACGGCATCCCCATGCGCGCGGTGACGTTCCAGTCGATATCGCGGGCGTCATCCTCGGGCGTGTATTCACGGACTTCGTCGAATTCGATGCCGCGCCCCTTGAACATACTGTGGTAGGCGCCGCCGATCAATTCATCGACGATCCGGTTGGTGCGTATCTCAATTTTTCGCACTTGTTTGATCAGTTCTGATGGCAGCATGAGGAGCCTCCTTACGGTGTATGGAGCTCGTCCAGAATCATTTTGACAACCGCGTCGGAATCCATGTTTTCCGCCTCGGCCTCGTAGGAGATCATGACGCGGTGGCGGAGCACGTCCGGCGCGACATCCTTCACGTCCTGCGGGACCACATAGCCGCGCCCGGCCATGAACGCATATCCCTTGACCGCCAGAGCCAGCGAGATTGCCGCGCGCGGCGACGCGCCGACATCGATCAGGTTGGCCAGTTGGCCGAGCTTGGCATTGGACTGGCGGGCGGAAAGCTCCGCGTGCCGGGCAGGGCGGGTGGCGATGACGATATCGAGGATGTAATCGATGATTTTCTCATCCACATAAACCTTGTCGAGCCATTTGCGGGCTTCGAGAATATTGTCGAGCGAGGTCACAGCCAGTGAATCGAGCTTGATCTCCGGATGCGCCATGCGGTCGATGATCATGCGTTCTTCGTCGCGCTTCGGGTAATCGATTTTGAGCTTGAACATGAAACGGTCCACCTGAGCTTCCGGCAGCGGATAGGTCCCTTCCTGTTCGATCGGGTTCTGGGTGGCCATGACCAGGAACGGATGCGGCATGGGATGGGTTTTGCCGGCGATGGTGGTCTGGCGTTCCTGCATGGCTTCCAGGAGAGCGCTCTGAACCTTGGCGGGAGCGCGGTTGATTTCATCCGCAAGTACGACGTTGGCGAAAACCGGGCCGAGCTTGGTGGTGAATTCATGGGTGTCGGCATTATAAATCCGGGTGCCGATCACGTCCGCCGGAAGCAGGTCCGGCGTGAATTGGATACGGGAAAACGAACCTGAGATACTTTGGGCAAGCGTTTTAACGGCAAGCGTTTTCGCCAGCCCCGGGACGCCCTCGACCAATACGTGTCCGTCCGCGATCAAGGACAATATCAGGCGGTCCACCAGATATTGCTGCCCGACGACGGTCCGGCCGATTTCAGTACGCAGCGGCCCGATGAATACGGATACTTCACGAATTTTGTTTTGCAGTTCCTGAATGTCTTGTTGTTGCATAGTTACCTCTCTGTACTTTTCGTGTTATGCTGATTATAGACCCCCCTCTATCATAAAAGTTCAGTAAATTTGTGAATTGAATACAAATTTTTTTTGCAAACCCCCGCTCCACGATGTATACTGTAGCAAATATTGTTCGAAATACAATCCTGAGAATCATGGAAAAAATCAATTTTGATATCGAAACCCGCTATCTGCCATATGCGGAAAATCTCAAGCGTGCTTTTTACGGCGGCGCCGGGGCGTTCCTCTTCTTTTTCGTGGCGCTGCCGCCCGCCGTGGTGATCCTGCTTCCGGGGCTGGCCGCGACTCCCTGGTTCGTGGCGGCCGTAAGTCTTTTTTCCCAATTGGGGCTGGGAGTGTCCACGCTTGCGTTTCTGTCCGGCGGCCGGAATCCGGCGGCCATGCTTGAGCTTAACGGCTGGAAAAATGAATACCTGAAAACCGGCGCCATGTGGGGCATCGTGATGCTCCTGATCGTCGCAGGCATACAAGGCTCGTTTGTACAGGTCGGGGAATGGTTCGGATTCGACATGAAGACGCCGGGCGCGATTGAACAGTTGATTCTCCGCATGGGGTGGGGCGGCGTCATATGGCTGGCGATCACCGCCATACTGGTGGCTCCGGTGGTGGAGGAAATCTTTTTCCGCCGGGTCATGTTCGGTTTCCTGGCAAACTGGTGTTCCTGGAAACCGGCGATGGTCATCACGTCGCTCGGGTTCGCCCTGATCCACGCCGATTTCAGGCAGCTGCCGGGGCTGTTTGTGCTGGGGATGGGGTTTCAATTGATCTGCCTGCGTTCCGGCTCGCTTTATCCGGCAATCATCATGCACGCGGTTAACAATTTCATCGCCATGACGCTGTTGATCCTGGCGAAATATTTTCAGATCGGAGGCTTATGAAACTGAGCAATACCTTGATGTCGCTGACGGTTTTCGCCATCCTGGCCCTGGGGCTCGGAGCCCGGTATTTTTTCGGCGAAGAGACCAACTGGAATCCGTTCAAAACCGAAATTAACGCGGCGGAACTGTTCAAGCCGCTGGCCGAGTTCATCGACCAGAGACGGCAGGAAAGCGGCAAATACCCGTCGGGACGGGATGTGAAAGATGTAGCCCGCATCAAAATCCCGTACATCATGGTTTATTATTCGATTCGTCCGGACGACTATCAAATCGCGTTCCGGGACAGCGAATACGCATGGATTTACGATTCGGCGTCGGATACGGTTTTCCGGCTGACGGATGATATTTCACAAACCGCATGGTACGATTATTCCGAGCAACTGCTGCTGAGCGAAAAAGAATTGAAACAACACGAAAACACTGAGTATTACCGGCTATGAACAACCAGAATTGGGCGATTGAGCTCGAAAACGTCAATGTCCGTCTTGACGGCAACCATATCCTGAAAAATCTTTCCTGGAAAATCCCGCAGGGCGAACACAACTTCATCCTCGGCGCCAACGGCGCGGGCAAAACCACACTGGTCAAAACCATGATGGGATTCGTCTGGCCGCTGTTCGGCGCCACCGTCCGGGTGATGGGGCATACCTACGGACAGACCAATTTGATCGAACTGCGCCGCGATATCGCCTGGGTATCGCCGTTCATGCAGCAATACACCGCCACCGGCGACTGGACGGCGCTTGACATTGTGCTGACCGGAATCGACGGTACGCTGGGGCTTTTCCGCAAAGTGAGCGAGGAAGAACGCGAACACGCCCTGAACGCCATGCGCGCGCTCTACTGCGGACACATCGCCAAACGGCGGATTCCGCTGCTTTCATCCGGCGAACAGATCAAGGTGCTGATCTGCCGGGCGCTGATGACGCGCCCCCGCCTGATGATCATGGACGAAGCCTGTGTGCATCTGGACATGAAGGGCAGGGAATATCTGCTGGATACTATTGCACAGTTCGCCGCCGCGCCGGACGCGCCCACCATTATTTTCATCACCCAGCGGATCGAAGACATTCTGCCGGTGTTCACCAAAGGGATCATCCTGAAACACGGAGAGATTATCGGCTGCGGCGCCCGCGAAAAATTGATCACCGAAGAAAACCTGAAAGAAGCCTTTGAAATGGATATCCGGCTCCAACAGAGCCGTTCCGGGCGCTTCTGGCCGGTGATCGACTGAGAATCAAAGTCCGTGGCGCTTCGCTTCCTGCCAGAGTGTTTCCATCTGATCAAGCGAAGCGTCGTCCAATGATATATCCTGCTCCGCCAGCTTGTTTTCCAGATAGCGGAACCGGCGGGAAAATTTGCGGATGGTCTTTTGCAGCAGGTCTTCCGAAGTACCCTGTTTGCGGAAGCGCACCAGATTCACCGCGGCGAAAATCAGATCACCAAGTTCTTCGTTGATTTCCTCGTCATTGCCGCCGGCCATGGCCTCCTTCAATTCCTGAAGTTCCTCGGTGATCTTATCGACAATCTGTTTCGGGCTTTCCCAGTCGAATCCGTAACGGGCGACTTTGCGCTGGAGTTTCTCCGCCTGAAGCAGTCCGGACAAGCTGCGGGGAATACCGTCCAGCACCGATTTGCGGTCGCTGCGGCCTTCCTGTTTTTTGACCGCTTCCCAGATTTCGATGACATCGTCGGAGGTCCCGGCGTCGGCGTCGGCGAATACGTGGGGGTGGCGGCGGATCATTTTGGCATTGATCTCCCGCATGGCGTCGCCAAACGCGAAATCGCCGCGTTCTTCGGCGATGACGGCGAAAAACGCCAGATTCATCATCACATCACCGAGCTCCTCGCGCATGTGGGCGGGATCACCCTCGTCCACGGCGTCCAGCAGTTCGGCGGTTTCTTCCGCGAGGGTGTTTTTCAACGATTCGTAAGTCTGTTTGCGGTCCCAGGGGCAGCCCTCCGGCGAACGGAGCGCTCGTAAAATATCGACCAGTCCTTCAGCGGTGGCCGGATAAAAATGCTTTTCTGCTTTCATCGGAATTTATCTTTCGTTTTTTAACGTTCCAATACATCTCGTATGCTTACGGCGCTGACTTTCCAGCGGCCGTCGACTTTGACGAAGTTACAACGCAGGTCACGCACGCCGCCCTCGTGTTCACCGTTGTTCAACACGCCGCGCACCGAGGCGACGAAATCCGCCACCGCGGTTTCACCGCCGGGAGCCACTTCAATATACAAATCCTTGATCGTCGGGGTGATACTTCTGAACATGGTGCGAATCCGCATGGAGTGGTTGGTGATGCCCTCCGAATCCAGGTAGCCGTTGTCGATGTAACCGCCCAGGCTGATTCCGCAGGGAGAGGTGAAATATTTGGGCAACGCCTTGGAATTAATGAGATTGCTGGTGGTGCCGTCGCTGTCGCGTTTGGTGATGTTCTCGGTCACTTCGGATAAAATCCGGCGGATGCCGGTTTCGTCATCTTCTCGTTTCATCCAGAAATGCCAGGCAACCGCCGCTGCCGCCATCAATAAAATCAAGAGTAAAATGCCTTGCCGGATCGCTTTCCCAGTTACCATGTCGGTGCTCCTATGATACGCCGGCGCAGAACCTGCCCGAACCGGTGCTGCTGAATCGGCTGCGAACGGTTGTCGCCTACCACATAATAGTAGCCGGCTTCGACCTTGCGCGGGGGAAGATTCCATTTGGAGGGCAGCTTCAGGTAGGGTTCGGGCAGTTCCTGTCCGTCGATGTATAATTTGCCGTTACGGAATTCAATGGTTTCACCGGGCAGGGCGACCACCCGTTTCAAGTACATGACGCGGTCGTCGTAGCGGATGACCACGACATCGCCGCGCTGCGGTTCCCTGCCGGAAAATTTAAAACGGTTGACCAGGTTGACGCCGAGGCTTTTGTAGGTCGGCTCCATGCTGCCGCCGCTGATCAGCACCGGACGGAAAAAAACGCCGAAAAAGACCAGGCAGGCCACGGCCAGCACGGCCAGCCGGATCAGGTAAATCGGGGTTATCCGCGGAGCAAAAAATTCTCTGGCGGAACCGGGGATAAATATGATTTTCAATTTATGTAAAAAAGTGCCGGAACTCTGTTTTTTCATCGTTTTCCCGTTTTATCATGGCAATTGAATATATTGGTGAATTTTGTAAAATACAAATCAAATCCGCTTTTGAGATTGACATTTTGTCGGATTTGCTGTATCTTTGCTCATCGCTAACAAGAAGGAGATGATATGGAAAAGAATAAAATCGCCATCGTCGGACTGAACTTCATGTGCGGTTTGACCCGCTCGACGATGATTGTCAGAGGGATTCTCTTTATCCTTCTCGGACTGGCCATGCTGATCTGTCCGCTGGGACTTGTCCGCATTATCGTTCAGGTCACCGGGGCATTGCTGATCTTCAACGGCATCGGAGCGTTGTTCGCGCCTCCGCATTTTTCGCCGGTACTGCGCTGGGGATATCCGATCATAACCATCCTGCTGGGGCTGTTTGCACTGATCCTGCCGGGTGAGACTCAATGGATGTTCCTGATGTTCATTGCGGCATGGTTCCTGCTCAGCGGAGGCATTCAGCTGGCCATGCTTTTCCTGCCCGGCGACAATGGACCTGCCAAGGCGCTGTCCGGATTGTCCGCGGTCATCAATATCCTGCTCGGGGTTATTTTCGCCTCGCATCCGTTCACCGGGCTGGTCGCCTTTCTCTGGCTCTTTGCCTCTTTCCTGATTGCGGGAGGGATTTTCACCATTGTATTGGGCTGCTGCATGCCGCAGTTGACCGCGAGCGTCTGCGGCTGCCGCAACGACGGCGACGAAAATCAATCGCAGGACTGAACCTCGTCAAACGCTCGCAACGCTTCCGGAAACGGAGTCAGCACCCGCCGCAGCACCCCTTGGCAATAGGAAATGCACATGCCGTAATTGGTGACCGGGATTCCGGCGGCGTTCGCCTGCTGAATTCGCGAAAGCACCGCCCGGCGGTTCAGCATGCAGCCGCCGCACAGAATCACCAATGAGTAACTGTTCAGGTCGTCCGGGTAGTTGCAGCCCGCGAAAACTTCAATGTCCAGATCGTCGCGCCCGGTATAGCGGCGCAGCCAGCGCGGGATTTTAACCCTGCCGATATCGTCTTCCGTTTCATGATGGGTACAGGCTTCGGCGATCAGCACTTTGCCGCCGTGTCTCTTTAAATTCTCGATGGCGGCGGCCCCCGCGGCCATCGCCGCCATGTCGCCTTTCAGCCGGGCAAACAGGATTGAAAACGTTGTACAGGGCATATCGTCCGGCGTCTCGCGCACCATCAGGTCCACCACCTGCGAATCGCAGATCGCCAGCGCGGCCGGAGTTTTGAGGTTGTCCAATGCCTGACGGTAACGGCCTTCTTTGACCATGATGGCGATATTGTCATGGTCCAAAGCATCGCGCAAAGTCTGCACCTGCGGCAGGATCAGGCGTCCTTTCGGAGCTTGCAAGTCGATGGGAATCAACAGGACCACCGCGTCGCCCGGCGCGACAAGGTCCGCCACCAACGGCGGCGGGACCAGAAAATCATCGGGACAGAATTCGATCAGCGCCTGCTTGTATTCGTTGAGAAAACGGTCCCGCGCCGCCGGATCGCTGCTGGAAACGGCAATGACGGCGCCGCCGTTGGTTTCCGTTTTGACGGCATCCCGGAATTCCGGCGAAAGGGGAGCGAGGTCGCATTTATTGACAATGGTGATCAGGGGGATTTTGCGCGAAAGCGCTTCCTGAACGACTCGTTTTTCGGTATCGCCCCACTGTCCGGCTTCCGTCACCAGAGTGATGATATCCGCCTGGCCGAAGACTTTGTAGGTTTTGCGAAGCCGTTCCGTTCCCAGTTCGCTGACATCGTCCAGTCCGGCGGTGTCCAGAAATACCACCGGGCCGAGCGGCAGAAGCTCCATCGGCTTGCTGACCACGTCGGTTGTCGTACCGGCGATGGGGGAGGTGATGGCGGCCGGTTGACCGGAGATGAGGTTCAACAAACTTGATTTGCCGACGTTGGTCCGTCCGAAAATTCCGATATGAAGCCGTAGTGACTTGGGGGCCTGTTCCATTCCGCACCTCGTATAAATCGTTAATTTTATATTAATATAATCGGATTTCGATGAAATAAAAGCCGTTATTTGCAATTACCCTCTTTAAAAAGGCTTCATTTCATGTTATAATATACGAAGAAAACGCCATGTGCGAGTTTTTTCAATAATAACATCCGGGATGCGGAATTGTTCTTTTCGCCCCGCTCTGTCCGGTGCGCTGAATTGCGTGCCGTTTATATTTATTGAAAACCCGCGCATACGTAAAAAAATGAATCATTAAATGGTTGGAGTTGACATGGCACTGTTAAGTGACAATGAGATAAAAGAGGTGATCCGGCAGACCGCAAGCATGGAAATCCGGGAATCGCGCCGGCAAGTTCCATACTGGCTGATGCGCGGACTGTGCGTTATCATCGGCGCGGCGTTCTGGCTGCTTTGTTTGTTGCTGTTACTGGGGAGCAATCCGGTCTGGATTGTGTTCCTGTTGTTGGGGACCTGCTGGCTGGAGGCGGCGGTGATTTTTCATCTGGTCTGGCGGCGTTATGCCGAAGCCACCATCTGGAAGAAGCACGCCATGGCGGCCGAAACTTCAGGAAGCGGGGATGACGCATGACCCGGATTCAGGAAAAAACCAAAAGCAAAACATCGTCCAGAATCAGTGAGCCGCCGTGGTACAAAGTCGTTATGTTAAATGATGATGTGACGACGATGGAATTTGTGGTGGTGGTTCTGATGCAGGTATTTCACCGGTCGTTCGAAGACGCCCGGAAGTTGATGATGGACATTCATCAGAAAGGCAGCGCGGTTTGCGGGGTTTACCCGCACAGCGTGGCCGAAACCAAAGTTGAACAGGTTGTGCTGATGGCGGCGGCGAATGCTTTTCCGCTGCAATGCCGGATGGAGGAGGAATAAACGATGTCGGATGATAGAAATACACCCCAGCCGTCCGAAGGTTTGAGGACCGCCCTGAGCCAGTCCGTCGAATTTGCCCGGGAGTTTCCGCATGACATGATTCTTCCGGAGCACCTGTTGGCGGCCTTGTGCAATGACGGCAAAATCGGCAGGCTTTTCGACAGCCTCGGCGCCGATCTTTATGAAATGCGCAATGTGTTGTGGAAGTTTCTGGACGAACGGCTTGAGAAAGTCAACGTTCAGGTAATGCCGATGGAATCGACCGCCTTGAAGCGCATGCTCAGCCGGGCGCTTCAGCGTGCTGTGACGGAACAACGAAGCATTGTCGGTGTGGTTGATGTCCTGATGAGCTTTTTTGACGAGGAGAAATCATTCGCCAACTATTTGCTGCTGAAAGAAGAAGTGAACCGGGAACGGGTCGAGGAAGAAATCAGCCTTGACGATTTTTACCTGGACGAAGACGGCGACGACGACAGCATGTTTGAGGACGAAGACGGCGACAGCGGGGAATCCCGGCGGAAAGCAGAAAAAGGCCCGTTCCGCCATACGCGTAAATACGCCGTGAACCTGACCGAGCTCGCCCGTGACGGCAAAATCGATCCGATCATCGGGCGCAAACAGGAACTCGAGCGCACCATGCAGGTCCTGTGCCGCCGCAAAAAAAACAATCCGGTACTGGTCGGAGAAGCCGGCGTCGGCAAGACCGCCATTGTGGAAGGACTGGCGCTTGAAATCGCCAACGACCAGACCCCGGAACGGCTCCGCAACTACGAGATATGGGCGCTGGACATGGGAGCCATGGTGGCGGGTACCAAATTCCGCGGCGAATTCGAAGAACGCTTGAAAAAGGTGATCGACGAATTAAGCAAAGTGGAAAACAGTATTCTGTTTGTGGATGAACTCCATGTCGTTGTAGGTGCGGGTTCGGTGAGCAGCGGTTCGCTGGATGCGTCGAATATCCTGAAACCGGCCCTGGCCAGCGGCGCCATCAAATGTATCGGCGTAACCACTTACGACGATTATAAAAATCATATTCTGAAAGATAAGGCGTTCAGTCGCCGTTTTCAGAAGATCGACGTACCGGAACCGTCCCAGGCGGAAGCCATTGAAATTCTGAAAGGATTGAAGCCTTATTATGAGAAATTTTACGACGTGACCTTTGCCGAGGACGCTCTTGAACAGGCCGTGATGCTTTCGTGCCGCCACCTGAATGACCGCTTCCTGCCGGACAAGGCGATTGACGTCATGGATGAAGCCGGGGCGCGCAATGCCCTGCTGGATGCCCGAAAGGTTCCGGTCATCAAGGTGGAAGCCGTGGAAGACGTGGTCGCCTCCATGGCCAATATTCCCCCTGCGCGGGTCACCGCCAGCGACAATACCAAGCTCCGCAATCTTGAAACGGAGTTGAAATCCGTTATCTATGGACAGGACGAAGCCGTGAGCGGCGTAACGTCCGCGGTAAAGATATCCCGCGCGGGAATCGGCAGCCCGCTGAAGCCGGTCGGTTCATTCCTGTTCTGCGGCCCCACCGGGTGCGGCAAAACGGAACTGGCGCGCCAACTGGCGGACAAGATGGGTATCCAGTTCATCCGTTTCGATATGAGCGAGTATTCCGAGAAACACACCGTTTCCAAACTGATCGGCAGCCCGCCCGGCTACGTCGGGTTCGAGCAATCCGGGCTGCTGACCGAAGCGCTGCTCCGGACGCCGCATTGTGTGCTGCTGCTGGACGAAATCGAAAAGGCGCATTCGGATATCTACAACATCCTGCTCCAGATTTTCGACTACGGCACGCTGACCGATAACAACGGCCGCAAGGCGGATTTCCGCAATGCCATCGTGATCATGACCAGCAATGTCGGCGCGCGCCAGCTTGACGCGCCGGTAATCGGCTTCGGCGACGAAGTCCGCCCGGAAACCTCTACCCGCAAGGAAGTGGAAAAATATTTCAGCCCGGAATTCCGAAACCGGCTGGACGGCATCATTTTCTTCAATCGCCTGTCCCGCGAACTGATGCGCCGGATTGTGCGGAAATTCATCGTCCGACTGCAGGAAAGCCTGTTGGAACGCGGCGTAAAAATCACCTTGACCGAAAAAGCCATTGACTGGTTCGCCGAAAAAGGGTTTGACCCGAAAATGGGCGCGCGTCCGCTGGAACGGCTGATCCGCTCGTCGCTTCAGGAAAAATTGGCCGATGAAATTCTGTTCGGCAAATTGGAGCAGGGGGGCGGTGTTCGGGTCGATATCACCCGCGGCGAAATCAGCCTGTCCGTCCGGGCCGCTCAGGAAAAGACGAAATAAAGACCGCTGGAAACCACCGCGAGAAGTAGAATTATGGTGATGATCCGGCCTCGGAAAATTCGCGGCTGGGGGTCGCGCAACGTATAACCGGAGATCCGGTTAAAGCTTTCCGTGCGGGCATATCCGATCAGGGCGTCGGCATTTTTGCGGCGCTTTTTTTTTGCCGCCGCCATCAGACTCCGCCCATGGTCATGATAATGGTGGTCCCGATGATCAAGGCCGCCAGGATGATGCCGAAAAAGACCGGCAACGCCAATCCCAGCCCCAGCCGCAACAATTGCAGAAAACTCAACGAGGCGATTTCATGGACGACCGACGTATTGCCGTTTTTTTCCGACGCTCCCTGACTCAGCAGTTTGCGGACGGTGGCGGCGTGGCGGATGATGACCAATCGAGCCTGTTCCAGATTGCGGTTGTGAGAGGTGAATTTTTCCGGTTCCTGATTAACCGCGTTAAAACTCTCCGGCAGTTCGCTCAGTTCCTGAAAGAACTGGTCGAATACCAATTGCAGTTTTTCCGCTTCGCCCACGGTCTGGCGGCAGTCGGTGAGTTCGGCTTCCAGCAACGCCGAAAATTCGGCAAGGCGCAATAATTGCTCGCGGCGAACTCTGGCGTATTCTTCAAAATGCTTCCGCTCGACCGTAAACGACGGCTTCTCCGGCGAAACGGCCGGACCGGCGGCGTATTCCGATACGGCCGGAGCCGGAACCGACCGGGTTTCCAGTTCGCCGGCAATGGCCTGTTCCTGATGCGATTTCAGGCGTTCTCCGGAGTAGATCAATTTATCACTGATATAGTTGTTACGTCTTTTCATGATTTTTAATATATCATGGGGATACGGACTTGTCAATTACGGCCGGCATTTCTTTTTCGATCAAATGGCCGCGAACGCTTCTTTTTCAACACCTGAATCTGCGGACGGCGCTCCGCCAGCCCGCAGTTCACCGTAATCGGTTCGCCGTCCGGCGTTTTGCCGCTGTAATACATGGCGGCCCCCATGGTCATGGGCAGGGGGATATAGTCCTGAACCTGTTGCGGACTCCAGTTGCGGCGGTTCAGGAAGTCGTCAACCGTTTTCATTTCGCGCTCGGTGCAACCGGGGAAGTTGGAAATAAACAGCGGGATCAGATACTGTTCCTTCCCGGCACGCTTGCTTTCTTCTTCAAAAAATTCCATGAATTTATAGAAATCTTCCGCCGGATTCTTGCGCATCAGCTCAAGTACGCGCGGGTGCAGATGCTCCGGGGCTACTTTCATATGCCCGGAGACGTGGTGACGGATCAGTTCCCGCATCAATTTCGGCTGTTTCACCGCCAGGTCCAAGCGGATGCCGGAGTTGATATAAAGGTATTTCACGCCCGGCACGGAGCGAACTTTGCGCAACAGTTCCGTCAGGCTTTCGCCGTCTGCCACATAGTTGGGGCAGGGCCTCGGAACCATGCAGGAGGATCGTCCGCATTTGGCGCAGGCGTCGGGATTCTTCACATAACTGCCGTAAATATTTCCGGCAGGGCCGCCGATGTCTGTAATTGTACCTTTGAAATCACGGCTGGCGATCAGTTTATCCACGTCCTTCAGGACGGATTCATGACTGCGCGAGGTAACGGCACGCCCCTGGTGCGATACCAAACCGCAGAATGAACAGCCGCCGGGGCATCCGCGGACCGCCGGAATCGAGGCGCTGATGGCGTCGAACGCCGGAATCCGCCCTTTGTGAGACGGATGGGGCAATCGGCTGAACGGCAGCTCATGGACCCGGTCCAGTTCTTCGGTCGTCAACGGGGTCGGCGGCGGTTCGATCACCAGAATCCGATCACCGTAGCGCTGGTACAGCCCATGACCGGCGTAGGGATTCATTTCGCGCTCGACAAGGATGGTTTCAGCCATCAGGGCATCGCGGTCCTTCTGCATCGTGTCCCAATCGGGAAGTTCCACATAGCCGGAGAAGTCCCAGCTTTCCGCTTCTTTTTTGCCGAGGAATACCGTTGAACCGCGGAGTTTCCGGAACGGTTTATTTTCGCGCAGGCAAACGGCGACCTCGGCGATGGTTCTTTCGCCCTGTCCGTACATGCCGAGTTCGGCTCTGCTGTCCACCAGCACGCCGGGGCGGATTTTATCCTGCCAATAATCGTAATGCGCCACCCGGCGCAGACTGGATTCCATGCCGCCGTTCAAGATCGGAAGCCCCGGGAACGCCTGTCGCGCCAGTTGCGAATAAACGATCAGGGCGTGAGGAGGGCGTTTACCGGGCGCGCCGTCTTCCGAATAGGCGTCATCGCGCCGGAGCCGCCGCCCGGCGGTATAGAGGTTGACCATCGAATCCATGTTGCCGGATGAAATGGCGCAGGCAAAAACCGGTCGGCCCAATATCTGAAGCGATTTCGCATCGCGCCAGTCCGGCTGGGCGATAATGCCGCAGCGGAACCCCTCCGCCATCAGCAGGCGACCGATCAGGGAAATGCCGTAAGACGGATGATCAACGTAACAGTCACCGGTAATCAGAAGGATGTCCAATTGATCCCAGCCGAGTTTGTCCATTTCGCGCCGGGACATCGGCATGAATTCGGGGTAATAAGGTGTCATGGATTATTGGCGCGGCGGAAGCATGCCGCTCTCTGTGATTTTAGCCACATTGGTAAAGGCGTCGGAACCGAGGAAATGAAACGGTATCCTGAGCTTGGCATTGTCCTTCGTGGAATAGTTGTATTCCAGAGTCAGGTCAATAGTCCTGCCTTTCTCAATCCGGGGAGCATCGATACGAAACAGCAGGGAATACCAGGTATCGGGTTCCGTCTTGTCAATTTTCCAGTTGGACGCATCGAATTCGCCGGTACCGACACGCAACGCGACACAAGGATAAGTATTCAAGCTGTCTTCCAGGGAGAAATCATAAATGCTGAGCGTCCGGCCCGGGTCCAACCGGCAGACCACCACCGCATAGCCCGGCTGAGTGTACTGGGAGGGGAAGGCGAATTTATCTTCTTTGAGTATTTTGACCTGCGAAGTGGAGATTTCCGCACAGCCAATGCGCCCGAACGGGAACCGCCAGACCGCGCCGAAAAGGCTGCCGCCGATCAATAACGCCGCAATCAGGATTGCAAACCTGTATCTGTTCATCATCGTTTATCTTTTCCTGCAATTACAATTTCATGTTGTATTATACCCCGCAATGGATGCAAAAGCAAGTACAAAACGATTTTTTGTCATCATCAAGACCGATGATTTTCAATTGATTACACCCAGTTCCTTCAGGTGTTTTTCAAACCGGGCAGGGCGGAAAACTTCTCCGGGGATCCATTTGCCGTTGTATTCGAGGGTAGGTACCACCCAATCGCCGCCGCCGTTGACGTCGATGATTTTCTGCAGGATTTCCGGCGATTGCTCCTCGACTTCACGGTAATCGAACGGAATCCGGTGTTCTTCCAGCCAATGGATCGCCGCCCGGCAATGCGGGCACATATTCAAAGAGAACAGTTGCAATTTCTTCATAAGGACCTCCCGTTTCCAAATAATGTAAATGCCGTTTGACGGAATTCAACTATTTTTCATTTTTTCTTTGTAATCCGTTCCATCGACGATTATGGTATATTCCCAAGCCGAGGAATCAATCGATAAATGAAAATCAATCATCCCGTTACCGTTGTTCTGACATTTGACGACGCCTGTAAAAGTCATTTGGAAAATGTGGCGCCCCTGCTGAAACAATATGGTTTCGGCGCGACTTTTTTCATCTGCCGTTTCAAGGATGAATGGCGGGCGAAACATGAAAAACACCTGCTGAACGCCGCCGAAATCCGGCAGCTCGCCGATATGGGATTCGAAATCGGCAACCATACCTGGAACCATCCCGGCCTGCAACAACTTTCCGCCACCGAATGTGAAACGGAAATCGCTCGCCTGGATCAATTTCTGAACGACGCCGAGGTGCCGCCTCCGGTCAGTTTCGCTTATCCGGGCGGGCCGTATGCGGAAAATGCCGCGCCATCGCTGGCAACGCGATTTCCGGGGGCAAGGACCACGGAACAACGCCCGTGGCGCCCGGATGCCGATGACCCGATGCGCATTCCCGCGATTCCGATTCAGGGGGACGATGAACAACTTTTTTTCCGGGCCGTGGAACAAGCCGGGCCCGGAAATGTGGTGGTATTGGTTTTTCATGGCGTGCCGGACCCGGTTCATGAGCGGGTCAGTACTCCGCCCGCGCTGTTCGCCGGGTATCTTCAATATCTGCACCGGAATCACTACCGGGTGGCAAGCATGAAAGAGATTCTGCGGGAAAACGGTTTAACCGGGAAATAACGCGGTATTCGTCCGCCTCACTCCGTGGTTTTCCCCTGACGTGCGATGGCGGTCTTGCCGGAAGCGATCTCCCGAACCAGCAGTTTCAACTCTCCGGCGGGTTCATTTTCCGCCAAATGAAACTCCATGACCAGAACGCCGTCCACGGCACAGTGGTATCCGCTGCCGTCCAGCACGGAATCATCCTGTCCCCGCAGGGAAACATCGACCGGCAACAAGGCTTCGATCGGTTTGCCCGCTTCATTCAACACACGGATTTCGGCTTTGACGGTTTTACCGTTAACCGACAGCGCCGCCGTCACCTGATTGATCCGATCGGGCAACAGCATGATCAATTGCCCGCCGGTGGTCTCAAACGAACAGCCGACGCCGGAACCGTTTTTCATGCTGGTGACAATCAGTTCTTCCCCGTTGACAAGGTCATAACCGTAATTCATATTGCGCCCGACATAAATATTACCGGCATTCGGTTCGCCCCGTTCCTGGACATATCCCCAGTAGCCGACGTATTCGCCGGCACGCCGCTTGTCGTTGATGACAAACAGATAATCCGCTTCCTTGTAGGAGCGCACCCGGACCACAAGGTCCTGATTGGAGGAGGACGCATACGGTTTGAAATGCGGTTCAAGCGCTTTGCCGAGGTCGGCGCCGAGTCGCTGGAATGCCGCCTTGTCCGCCGCCGAATTGCCGGTACGAGCCCGCGAACGGATCATCAGGTCCGGCACAATCCCCGGGACCAGATATTCATCAGCAACCACGATTCCCGCGCGGTTCTGAAACTTTTTCACTTCTTCGAAAATATCCTTTTCCAGAATTTCGCAGGCGGGCATCACCAGAATCTTCGCGTCATTCAACGCGCCCCGCCGTATCTGGTCTTCATAAACCAGCGCCGTCTGGAAGTTCCCCCACTGCAATGCGAGGTACAGATCGGCCAGCCATTCCCGGTGATCATCCGCCAGAATCGCCGACGCGGCACTGTGCAGAACCAGCACTTCCGGCACACGCCCGGGAAGCCGTTTCAGGACAGGGCCCAGCGGGAAAATCACTTTATTCAACAGGTACTCCAGAGTGGCGGTGCTGTCGCGGTCGGTATAATACGATTTCCCGGCAAGGCCGTGTCCATTGTAACCCAATCCGTCGACCTGGCGGGAAATAACCGCCCAGAACGATTCCCGCAGGCAATCCGGAGAAACGGACAGAAATTCCGCCTGCGGCTGCTGTTCTAGCCAGAACGGTTTAACCGGAGTGGCAAGGGGACCGGGAGCGGCTTTGGCGCGCTCCCAATAAAGAGAGAGATCCGGGAGAACCGCCGAACGGCTCCGATCACCGGCGGCGGCGATCAGACGGTCCGTTTCGTAGGCGGCGGCCAGCGGCTCATTCAAGAAAGAGATTTTCCGACTGAGGTACCGGAAATCTTTTCCATCCTGTGCGAAATCGGCAAACGGAGGAATATTGGACGATATTTCATTGATGACGAAAAACGCCGGACGGGTCCCCTTGACAAAAGCTTCGGCGAGCGCTTTATTCAGCGGCGCCCAGCCGTCGCCTCCGGTCCAGAACCATTTATAATAGATCCAGATGGGATCTTTTTCCGGCAGGATGCGGCTTCCGGGAAAATCTTTCAACAACTGATAATTCGGGGAAATCCGCGAAGTCACGGCGGCCGGGATATTAATGCCTGCCGCTTTTTTGAACGCCGCCGGTTCATACGCGCCAAACGACGGATTGGTATCCGCCTGGGCATCGGGGTTCAGGCTTACCCCGGACAACAACGGATAAGAACCAAACTGCTGAATGGCTTTTTCGGCGGACTGAAGCGAGAGTTTCAATACCTGCGGGTCGGAAGCGTCCACGGCCAGGGGCGAGTACGGCTTTTGATTACGGTTCAGGCGGGGGTACTGTTCTGCCAATTTCAACGTGTCATCGAAAATCCCGACCAGATACAGCCGGTTTTCCAGAAGCCGGTTCAGGAAATCAGGCGTCAACACCGATTCGTTCAGATTTACGGATACATGGGTAAACCCCGATTTTTTCAATTCGGCAGGGTCCCCCGAACCGGTCAGAATCACCGGAAATTCAGGTTCTCTGGCGGAAACGATATCCACGTTCACTTCACAGGAGGCGAGTTCTCCGGCGGCAGATCGCAGAACCACTTTGACCGGGTAACGGCCCGGACGGAGATTCGCTTCGAAAGGAATCGAGACAGGAGGCTCCGTTCCGGCTTTGACCGCGGGCAATTTGCCGGATTTCTCAATACCGCCGATATTGGAGACTGCTTGAATATCCTGAAGCGGAACGGTGGTTTTTATCTGTATTTTAAGGGCGGGCGCTTTTTCCAGGCGGTTGAATACGGTTCGGCCCGCCGGGGCGATTTCTGTCTGCGCATAACCGGCGATGACGAGCAGCGATACGGCAAAAATAAGGATTGACTTCATTGTTTCCAGTTCCGGGGTTTTTAATTCCATGAATCATGGCATAAGATATCCCGGTGAACAAACGATTTCAACCCGGAAAGCGCGATTATCGGGAAATGAGCAAACGCCGCAACCGCGGAATATGGTTGCGGAGCGGTTCGCTCTGATAATTGGTGCCGCGCTGGATATCGACGTCGTCCTTACGCTTGAAGAACGCGTCCAGAATACGCAAATCATTTTCCAACAGGTCGTTGATGGACTCGTGCCGGTCAATGACAATGATCAGCCGGGGCCGATCGCGCAGTTTGCCGCGGGTGCAGTTGTTGCAGAAACCTTCTTCGTCCAGAAAGAATTCCAGCTTGGTGAATTTGCCGAGCGCCGAGACTTGTTCACGGTCATGCTTCAGGTGGGAAATCGGCCACATGCTGCTGCGGATCACCGTCTGGGGACGCTTGTGTATCGTGTCTTTGCCGCAAACGGTACAGTGGTAGGTGATCGAATCCGGCAATTGCTCCACCATTTCGGCCACCGCCGCTTTTTCCTGTATCGGAACCTGTCTGGCACCCAGTTCTTTCAACATGGCTTCAATCAACCGGCCATTGGGAGGAACTGAATAATGGACATCCTGACGCGCCTGGCCGAAGCCGACGCCGATGTACCCGAATAGGATAAGATTGGACAGGAAAAAGAGAAATAACGGCTTGTTCATGGTTCCTTGCTGCTTTCGTGTTTCTGCGGTATACAAGTGGCTATTTATATATTATAGCAAAAAAAATACAAAAAGTCTACAGCAAATCAGAAAAAAACACGGATTTCCCGTCAGCATAACTCTCGAATTGAAAAAATCGTGAAAATTCTTCTTCCGAGCTTGAAAATGACGCGGTCCCTGATATATTAATTTTCTGTTTTTATCGGAATGGCGGCAGGCCCCATATAGTGGCTTGACACCTGTCGTCATATGAAATCAACCCTTCAAGAAAGGAGTAAAGGGATGGCAACTGCAAGTCGAGCAAAACACAAATTGTGCCGCCGTATCGGACAGTGTATTTGGAACAACCCCAAGTGCCCGAGCGTAAAACGCCCCTATCCGTCCGGCCCCCACGGCAAAACCGGCCGTAAGAAAAAACTTTCCACCTATGGCGAATTGCTGATGGAAAAACAGAAGCTCCGTATGCATTACGGCGTTTCTGAAGAACAGCTCCGCGTAATCTACAAGCGCGCCCAGAAAGGTATCGGCAAGACCGACGAACGCCTGGCCCGTTTCCTGGAACAACGCCTGGATGCAATCCTGTTCCGTTCCGGCTTCGCCGCGTCCATTTTCGCTGCCAAGCAATATATCAGTCACGGTCACGTGCTGGTAAACGGACAGAAAGTGAACCGTTCTTCCTACATGGTCAAGGAAGGTTTTGAAGTCACCATCAATGCCGAAAAGTCTCCGAATGTAGCGGAGAGCGCCAAAGGCAATGTCGGCAACGTTACTGTGCCGGCCTATCTCCAGGTCGACAGCGAAGCCTTGAAAATCACTCTGGTGCGTGCACCGGAACTCGGTGAAATTCCCGTCGACGCTAAAATCATCAGCGTTATCGAGTATTACGCCCGTTAATTTCCGATTGCCGGAATTTGTAGCGTGGAAGTGTTCGACATTTCCACGCTTTTTTATTTCAGCGGTTTTCATTTGCCGCTTTCCGCATTATATTACCAGACACACGGAAGGAAGACGCCCAATGAAGCATGTCAAAGAAACCATTGTTTTACTGAACTTCGGCTGCGAAGACATTCAGAAAATCGCCCGCGCCATCCGCGACAAACATATTTACACCATGGTCATGCCTTATACCGTGCCGACAGCCCGGCTGCTGGAAGAAAAACCGGTCGGGTTGATCATCTGTGCGGACCGTTCCGCGGCGAAACCGGCGGCCGCACTGACGGCGTTCACCGGGCTGGGAATTCCGGTGTTGTTCGCGGGGGCCGCGGCGGAAATGGGGGGCAAACCGGGTGTTGCAGTTTCCGACATCGACGCCATGTGCGGATTCTGCCAGGAATGCGGCTGTACCGGCAGTTGGCGGATGGATGCGTTTATCGATGAAACGATTGAAGACATCCGCAATCGGGTGGGCAACGAAAAAGTCGTCCTCGGCCTGAGCGGCGGCGTTGATTCCTCCGTGGTGGCCGCTCTGATTCATAAAGCGATCGGGGACCAGTTGACCTGTGTGTTCGTCAACCACGGGCTGTTGCGTAAAAATGAAGCGGAGCTGGTTCAGGAAATCTTTGCCCGCAATTTTAAAATGAACCTGAAATACGTTGATGCCTCGGACCGTTTCCTGAACAAATTGGAGGGTGTAAGCGACCCCGAACGGAAACGCAAGATCATCGGCCATGAATTTATTGAAGTATTTACCGAAGCCGCGGCGGAAGTCCATGCGCCCTTCCTGGGGCAGGGGACGATTTACCCGGACATCGTGGAAAGCATCCCGCTGGACGGCAATCCGAACGGGGTCATCAAAAGCCATCACAACGTCGGCGGCCTGCCGGAAGACATGCACTTCAAACTGGTTGAACCGGTGGAAATGCTTTTCAAAGACGAAGTCCGCGTGGTCGGACGCTTGCTCGGCCTGCCGTCCGAACTGATTGACCGCCACCCGTTCCCGGGGCCGTCCCTCGGCGTGCGCCACCTCGGCGCCATCGACCGCGCCACCCTCGGAATCCTCCGCGAAGCCGACGCCATCGTGACGGATGAACTGATTAAATCCGGCTGGTATCAAAAGACCTGGCAGACGTTTGCCGTTTTCCTGCCGGTCAAGGCGGTCGGTATCAAACATGAAATGCGAACCTATTCCTATGCCATCGCCATCCGTTCGGTGAATTCCGTGGACGCCGTCACCGCCGAAGTGGTCCGGCTCCCCTGGGAACTGCTGGAAACCATGGCGAACCGCATCATAAAAGAGGTGGATGGCGTCAGCCGCGTCGTTTACGACATCACCGCCAAACCGCCCGGCACCATTGAATGGGAATGAGGAGCGGCGAATGAAAATCGTTTCCGGCACGGCACGTGGAATCGAACTGCTGGCGCCTCCGGGGCTGGAGGTGCGCCCGACTTCGGTGCGCGCCCGTTGCGCCCTGATGGATAGCCTGCGCGATTTTGCGGGGCGGCGGGTGGCGGACCTTTGCGCCGGTTCCGGCGGGATCGGGCTGGAAGCCGCCAGCCGCGGCGCCGCCGCGGCGCTGTTTGTGGAAGTGAACCGACGGCATTGCCGTTTTCTTGAAGACAATATCGCCAAAGTCCGCAAGGCGGGCGCGGAATTCGAATCCCATGTCATTTGCGGCAGCATCCTGGATTGCCATAGTTATTCGCGATACTTGAGCGCGCCCGACTTGATTTTCGCCGATCCGCCTTATGCGGAATCCGCGGAATTGTGGCGCTCTCTGTGCGCTTCGACCGAATTTCAGGAATGGGCGCAACATGCGAAAATCGTCTGGGAACTGCCGGATACGCCGGGTTCCGCCGGGCTGTTCCTGAGTTGCCCGTTGCCGGGCCGCGAGGGCAGGGTGCGCCGACTTGGACCGGCTTCATTTTTCATGGTGGACTGAACGATGATCAACGTGCGGAAAAACTTCTGGAACTGGAAATTACGCCGTGATGACGTACTCGGAAACTGGTTCGACCACTATCCGGAATATCTCTCCGCCGCCAAAGTCAAGCAGAATCCGCAACGGACGGTGTTTACCGTCGACGACCGCTATTATGTCAAGCTGTTCACGCCGCACAAGCTGGACGACAAACTGCGGGAACTGCTGTTTCCCCGCGCCGAACGCGAATTCACTACCGGCCTGGAACTGGAAAAGGCCGGAATCCCGGTGATCGAATACCTGGGCTGGGGACGGAGATTCACCACCGGCATGCTGGTCAGTACCGCCGAACCCGACGCCCGGACATTGTGGCAGTGCCGCCCCGGCATTACGCAGGAGCTGCTGGCGAAGCTGGCCGATTTAACCCGAATGCTGGTCGAACGGAATTATTTTCACCCGGACTACCATGCCGGAAATCTTCTGGTATGCGGGCAGGGCTTGAAACTGGTCGATGTTTACGGAATCGTGAAAATCGACCAGTACGGGGATGAACAAAACTATCGGATGTGCCGGATGATTCTGGGCTTGAAAGAATTTTTAAACAACACCCAGGCTGTTGAATTCATGATTCGATCCGGGCTTGCCGAAAATCCTGTTCAGGCAATGGAAAGCTGGAATGAATACCTGGTGCGGGACGGAATCCATTTAAAAAAGGACTGGGAAAAGCGTTCGCGCCAAATCCGCAACTACTACGGCAAATTCGTCCTGGCAAAAGAAAATACCGTATACCGGAAAATGCCCGATGAATCCGCCGCCGACCTTGATGGCGCCGAAATCAAAGAATATCCACCGGAAGAAGCGATGGCGCTCTGGCTTGATTCATTTCGGCTGGAACTTGCCGGGTTGCCCTGCCGCAAACCACTGGCCCTGAAAGATGGGTCCATTCTTTATTGGGAACAAAATGCCTGCCCTGAGTGGAATGAGGAAACTCAGGACCGGGCATGGCGCATGGAACTTTCGTAAGAACTCCCTCTGTCACTTCAGATGGAAAAATGACAGGACTATTTGTATTTGCATCTTGAAAAATTTCCTTTTCGCTATATAATATAAAGTAATATAGCAAAAAGGAAATATTCATGAAAAAAGTAGCATTGATTACAGGCGGAACGCGCGGCATCGGGCTGGGGATTTCTGAAAAATTTGCGGAAAACGGTTATGACCTTGCCGTCTGTGCCTCCAGCCCCGCGGAAAAATATCGGGATACGATCGAAGCTCTGAAAAAATACGGCGGCCGGGTGATGTACTGCCAATGCGATATCTCAGACCGTGCTTCCCGCGAAGCCATGCTCGAACAGATTTCGACAGAGTATCCGGTCATCCATGTTCTGATCAACAATGCCGGAGTCGCGCCGAAAATCCGTGCCGATATTCTGGATGCTTCGGAAGAAAGTTTCGCCGAATTGCTGAAAATCAACCTCCAAGGCCCCTATTTCCTGACTCAGGCGGTGGCAAAGCGAATGATCGAAGCCGGAAAAACCGACCCTGAATTCGAAGCCGTCATCATCAATATCGGCTCGATTTCCGCCACGGTTGCATCAGTCAGCCGCGGCGAATACTGCATTTCCAAAGCCGGAGTCGCCATGAGCAGTCGATTATGGGCGGTGCGGCTGGCGGAATACGGCATTCCGGTTTATGAGCTTCGCCCCGGCGTCATCCGTACCGATATGACCAGCGCGGTAACGGAAAAATACGACCGTCTGATCCATGACGGTTTGTGTTTGCAGAAACGCTGGGGGATGCCGGAAGACATCGGCAAGGCGGCGCTGATGCTGGCGCAGGGGGCGCTGGCTTATTCGACCGGACAGGTTATCAACATCGACGGCGGAATGGAAATTTCGCGGCTCTGAACAACGGACAGGAGTTCTATGAATTACAGCGTACACACCTTGATTCTGGGCAGCGGCGCCGCCGGTTTGAACACCGCGTTGCAGTTGAAGTCGCTCGGCGTTGACGACATCCTGATTTTGACCGAAGGGCTGGATCAGGGAACTTCCATCAACACCGGCAGCGACAAACAAACCTATTACAAACTCGGCATGTACGGCAATACGCCGGACTCTCCGGTCCAATTGGCCGGGACGCTGTTCAACGGCGGCTGTGTGCATGGCGATATCGCGTTGGCGGAAGCGGCGCTGTCCGTGCGCGGTTTTTACAATCTGGTCAATCTGGGGGTGCCTTTCCCGCACGACCGCCACGGTCAATACATCGGATACAAGACGGACCATGACCCATTCTGCCGCGCCACCTCCTGCGGCCCCTATACCTCGCGCGAAATGTGCCTGAAACTGATCGACGCCGTAAAACGCGCCGATATCCCGATCATGGAACAGCGGACTGCGGTATCGCTCCTGACCGTCAAAGACCGCGCCGCCGGCGCCATCACCCTGAACGAAAACGGCGAGTTCGAAGTTTTCCGTGCGGAAAACGTGGTATTCGCCGTCGGCGGGCCGGGCGGGCTGTACAAAGAATCGGTTTACCCGGCGGTCCATACCGGCGCGATCGGGCTGGCATTGAAGGCCGGGGCGCTGGCGCGGAACCTGCCGGAATCGCAATTCGGACTCAGTTCCGTCAAATTCCGCTGGAATGTCTCCGGCACTTACATGCAGGTGTTGCCTCGGGTCATATCCACCGCCGCGGACGGCGTCAGCGACGAACGGGAATTCCTGCCGGAACACTATGCGGGGGCAGGGGAGATGAACTCCATGCTGTTCCTGAAAGGCTACCAGTGGCCGTTCGACACCACCAAGATCCCGAATGGCTCCTCCATGATCGACATTCTGGTATACATCGAAACCGTGATCCGCAAACGCCGGGTGTTCCTGGATTACCGCGCCAACTGCGCCGGTTTTTCGTTTGACGCTCTCAGCCGGGAAGCATACGAATATCTGGAAAAATCCAATGCATTATTCGGCACTCCGTTGGAACGCCTGGCGAAAATGAACCGTCCGGCTATCGATTTATATGCGGACCACGGTATTGATTTAAGTAAGGAGCCACTGGAAGTCGCGGTCTGCGCGCAGCATAACAACGGCGGGCTGGCGGCGAACGACTGGTGGGAATCGGAAAATATCAAACATCTGTTTCCGGTCGGAGAGGTAAACGGTTCTCACGGCGTCACCCGTCCGGGCGGTTCGGCATTGAATGCGGGGCAGGCGGGGGCGTTCCGCGCCGCCGAATACATCGCCGCGCGTTACCGGGAATATTCGCTGGATGAAACCTTGTTCGAGCAAGCGGCGACAAACGAACTGGCGTTCCTGAATCAATACCTGACTCGAAACCGGAACTCCAACGACTGGCAAGCCGAGCGGCTGGAATTTCAAGCCAGGATGACGGCGCACGGTGCCCAAATCCGAGGCGAAAACGTCTGTACCGCCGCCTGGTCGCAATACACGCGTCTGTTGGAGCAGGGAACTCAATGGCGCGGTCCGAACGGCAAAGCCGAAGCCCTGCGTAACCTGCAATTATGCCTGGCGCACGCGGTTTATCTGGAAGCGATTGCCGCTTCGATCCGGCAGGGGGTCGGTTCCCGCGGTTCAGCACTGGAATTGTATCCTGACGGCGTAGAACTCCCCGGTATCGGCTGGCGTTACCGAATGGAAAACCGCGAATTCCGTTCGCAGGTACAAATGACCCGTTTCGATAACGGCGAAGTAAAAAATTACTGGGAACCGTGCCGCCCCTTGCCCGAATGCAACGGTTGGTTCGAAAATATCTGGAACGATTACCGGGAGCAGAAAATATATGAATGAAGCGGCAGAACCCATGTATGATTTTTCCATTTTGCGTGATATCCGCAAGCATGAAAACCTCAGCATTGCGGATTTGACCGAACGCAGCGGTGTTTCGGCGGCGGTCATCTCGAAGCTGGAACGCAACCAGATCACGGCAGGGCTGGAAACGCTAGGCAAATTGGCGAGGGCGTTCGGCATCAGCGCCGCCGATCTGATCAAAGCCGCGGAGAATCGCCACGCCCGGCTGGCCGAAGCGACGGAACGAGACGCCGACGGATTTCATTTCCATGAAATATCGTATTCCAATATGAAAGGACTGCTGGGGACGGCTCCGGCCGGGACCGTTCTCGAGCGCCCCCATCTGCACCGGAGCGGCTCGGAAATGTGCTGGGTGCTGAAAGGAAGGGTGGTATTCAGCCTGCCGGAAGGGGATTATGATTTATCCGCCGGTCAATCCATCATGTTCGATGCCCTGCATCGGCATCGTTACCGGGTGCTCCAAGACTGCGAATTGTTTATCGTCCACCTGAAAGAAGGGTTCAAACTGTAAAGAAAGAGGAAAGTCATGAACGAATATCCTAAAATTTCGACATTGAAAACGCCCGAGGCGTTTGCCGCACATCTGGACAGCCTTGGCTTGCCTCACTGGTTCGAACCCGAAATGAAAGCCGGAGCGGATTCCGCACTGGCCCGACCAGTTCAACTGAACGGACGCAGTGTCGGCAACCGCTGGGCTATTCTGCCGATGGAAGGCTGGGACTGCCTGCCGGACGGCTCGCCAAGTGAGTTGACGGAACGCCGCTGGCTGCGCTTCGGAGAGAGCGGAGCCAAAATGATCTTCGGTTGCGAGGCCGCCGCCGTCATGCTTTCCGGCAAAAGCAACACCAGGCAAATGATGATTACCACCGAAACGGCGGAAAACCTCGGTAAACTGCGGCGGAAAATGGTTGACCGTCATGCCGGAAAATTCGGTACGGCGGATGATCTTTATGTCGGGCTGCAATTGACTCATTCCGGACGCTATTCCCATCCGGACGACGACAAAATATTGAAATCAGTCACCGCGTACGCCCATCCGCTTCTGGACCGTAAATTCGGCAATTCAGCCGCCAATGTCGTTTCTGACGGTGAGCTTGATGAAATTGTCGCCACCTTTATCGCCGCCGCCCGGCTGGCCCGCGACGCCGGATTCCATTTTGTGGACATCAAGCATGCGCACGGTTATCTGGGTCATGAACTGCTCAGCGCGATTGAGCGCCCCGGCAAATATGGCGGTTCATTTGAAAACCGCACCCGCTTCTTCCGGGAAATCACGCAGGGAATCCGTTCGGAAGTGCCCGGTATCGACATTTCCCTGCGTTTCAGCATCTTTGACATGATTCCATTCGAAAAAGGGCCGGATCGGGCAGGGCGGCCCATGCAGTGGGACGGTCCCTACCCGTATGCCTTCGGCGGTGACGGCAGCGGAGCCGGATACGACCTGACGGAGCCGCTTGAGTTCCTGCGTCTGGCTCATTCATTGGGAGTAAAATTCATCTGCGCGACCGTCGGCAGTCCGTATTACAATCCGCATATTCAACGCCCGGCTTATTATCCGGTCAGCGACGGCTATCTGCCGCCCGAAGACCCCTTAACCGGAGCGTTCCGCCAGATCAAAGTCGTCGCTGAAATGAAGAAATTGATTCCGGAAATGAACATCATCGGTTCCGGTTATACCTGTCTGCAGGAATGGCTGCCGAATGTGGCCGAATATGTGACCGGACACGGCATGGCGGATTTTGTCGGTATCGGACGGATGGTGCTGTCTTACCCGGACATTTGCGCGGATCAACTGCAGGGCAGGGGGCTGGATAAACGGAAAATCTGCCGGACCTTCGGAGATTGTACCACGGCTCCGCGCAACGGCCTGGTCTCCGGTTGTTATCCGCTGGACCATTATTACCGGGAACTTGAATCCGCCGAGAAATTAAAAGATCTGAAAAAACGCCTTTCCTGAACAAAAAAAAGTGGCGGCGATCATTATTTCCGGGGTGAAATAACGACCGCCGCCACCAACAAGGGGCCGATTTATTCGAGTAAATATTCTAGCGTCACCACGACTTTTATGCTCTTTTCCAAACTTTCAGTGTCATAGACACCACCATATGATGTTTCAGTGGAGTAGGGGGAGGTGATCTGAATGATTCCCTGCTTGGCTTCCAGCAGGCGGCCGATATTGCCGCCGCTGTTTTCGGCGAGAACCTTGGCACGTTCCAATCCATTCGTCGTGGCTTTGCGCAAAAGCACCAGTTTATACCGGTCCAGGTTGAAAATGAAATATTCCGGCGCTCCGGTCGTCATATCCACACCGTCGCTCAATAAGACATCCAGACTGCGATATTTACCGGAAACCAGCTCTACCTGTTTAGTAATCACTTCGATCATACGATTGCCGGCTATATGCAGAAATTCATCCGTTTCGGCACCTTTATCATTCTTCTTATAGACGTTTTCGTGATTAATACCGCCCAGATTGATTTCTTCTTCTTTGAATCCCATATGCAGCAGCTTGGCGACGATTTTATCTTTTGACAACTGCAAGGCGTTGTACATCTCTTCCAGATTCGCGCCACGCGCCCGTACATATATATAGAACTTGGCGATGTCGCTGCTGACCACCTGTTCGGCATATCCTTTGACGGCAAGGTTTTTCTCTTTCCGGATCTTGATGAAAAATTTCGACAGCATACCCGAAGACACAACCACGGCTCCGGCGATAATTATTGCGGCGGCGATCTGTGCGCCATATTTAATACTTTTTTCTTGCATAGTTCTATCCTGATTAAAAAATGATATCCTGAATGCAAACACAATTCGGGACTGTGTTTTTTGTTCATACCTAATTATACCGCCATCCTACAGGGATATCAATCGCATATTCATTACGTCGCATAATGTATCTTATGTTAAGTTTCATGTATGGCGAAATGCCGTGCCTTGCAATCGTAAGCGCCTTGAAAGAAGTTGCTTACGATTGCCGCACGGCTTCGCTGTTAATAAGTTGTTTACCATTGCAACGCACGGCAACATGAAACTTATACATAATATCCGTTGATGCGACATCCAAGACGATCCGCAGAAGCAAAAATAAAGCCACCGGACACCTTACAAGGGTTATCCGGTGGCTTTCCGTCAATCGATGCCGGAGATGCCTCATATCGATCATTTTCGTAAAATGCCATAACCGACCGTTCGGCGGTGCGGTAGCTCCGGCGTGCCGGTCGGTTATGAATTTTCCTGAATTTCCGGAGGCTTCTCCGAAATTTTGCCGTTTTCCCTCGAATCAGCCTTATTTGAAGGATAGGAGGCTTTCACCGAACCGTCTATCTTATACACTTTACCCCATACCTGCAAAACCACCTTACCGCGGTCTGCTCCGAATTTGAGTGTATCCTCCTGTTTGTCAACATGCTGGAACCTATTCAGCTCGCCAAGCAGATAAATCTTGTTGGTCTGCATGTCCACGTCAGTTTTAAATACCGTCTGAGACGTGACAGGAGAATATTCAACATAGCTTTTCACATCCGAAAACGTTATCTCAAGCGTCAAATTTGTCCCGATACTGGACTCCAGTAAAGAAGCATTCACCACCAGCCCGGTATCGATATAATCAAACCCGGTCGTCGTAACAGTCCCCTGCTCCGAAATGGTTTTTTTCGGAATCGGCACACGTTCCCCATCATGCCATTTTGCCGTGTAACCGTCCCGGATCACAAACATAGGACTGGCGTATAAGTCCGCATAACTGCTGTTGTTCAGGAATTCAAAAAACCCATCCAGCCTTAAATTCTCGACCGAGATTTTATTGCTGGAAATGTCATAGCTGATTGATCCGCTTGATTTAGTGGTCAAACCACCCTCAAGCAACATATCTTTCCGCAAAGAAACGAAATAAAGCTGGACAATCCATGATCTGGACTCTTGCGCATCCAGATAATCAAGCATTTCCGATACACGACGCAATACCGACTCGTGATCCGTCACCACAGCAACGCTGTTCCGGGTGATCGACACCCTGCCATCGACTGAAAGCATCGATTTCAAAATCGTATCCAACCGTTCGCCGTCATGTCCCAAAACACGCCGGACCAACACTCCACGATCTTCCGGACGCAGAACACGATTCTTTTAAAACCCATGCCATAGCCCAAAGCGCAGAACCAAATATAACCCAATGCCACATAGCTCGAACAAAAAATATAAACTCAGGACTCATTACATCACCTGCACCAGTAAAATCGTTTTCATGATATTATCATGCGGAGCTTGCAAATACTCTTTCAAGCTCAAATGATACAGATTCGAATACACTGTCGGACTACCCCCGACGCCATCCAGCGAATTGATGATTTTCAGGTACAGACCCACACTCATGGACTGCTTACCTGAAAACACGCTGGAAAGGTTCTGTCGCGATAACTGTTTTTCACGACAGAAGTTTTGAAGCGAACCAAATTCAGCCTCAATCAAACGACGAAGATTTAACATCAATTCATCATATACCTTATCGAACTTATCCATTCGTCCTGCTCCTGTAAGGCTTCCTGATCGTAAGGTCCAATTTAGCCCCCATATGTTCACCGCATTTTCTGCGATACGAAAAAATACCGTAACGGCCAGTATAAAGACCACCGTTTTCAATCTGATTCATTCTGATTTTCAGCGAACGAAGATTGTTTGTTAATCCACTGGCAGGTTTGCCAGTTTGAAGATCGAGTATGCAATAACGAATCATTCTACCACCTCAACAATAGAATGTTCAGAACGGAAAACAGAACAAACATGTTTTTTCTTGGAACCCCTCAAAAGCTCATAAAAACGACCATTCAGAACATAAACATGGTTTCCGCAACTGAAACATTTCCAAATACGTTTTTCCATCTTTCATCCTTTAAAATGCCCCCTGCCCTGCAATGCAAGACAGGAAGCCGGAACAGGGTTAAATAATTTCAAATCCGCAAGACGTTAAAATATCCCTGCGAAGATTTCCGAAAACTTTCGGGAAATCCCTTGCATAGATATAATCAGGAGATTCAACATTTTGTGTAAAAACCTGCTCTTTAAACGCCTTACGATAACGAGTTGCTGTATTCTTAGGCATCCTACGTAAAACATTCTGCAGGCCATAAATCATAGCCTGGGACCGGATCATATCAATGAGCCAATCCCCAGAAGAAACAGCACCATCATAAAAAGAGAACCGCTGAAAAACTTTCCCGTGATCAGGAACCGGTTCATTCAAGTAAAAACGGTTCTTCTGCATTTTGTGAAAAAACGACGGCGCATAGCCGGAACCCCT